>Ga0209344_10004529_pt1 | contig 12702 bp, 9 predicted proteins | sample Cruoilmetagenom6_FD_187293 | JGI IMG/M metagenome (GOLD analysis project Ga0209344, IMG submission 187293) | Oil polluted marine microbial communities from Coal Oil Point, Santa Barbara, California, USA - Santa Barbara Oil Seep Sample 6 (SPAdes)... | ecosystem: Environmental > Aquatic > Marine >...
TATCGCCACCGATCACGCCGGCCTCGAGTTCAGTGCCACCCTGCAGCAGCACCTCACCGATGCGGGCCACGAAGTGATCGATCACGGACCTGTTCAGTACGACGCTCTCGACGATTACCCCGGGTTCTGCATCGCCGCAGCCCGTGGTGTTGCCGCCGACCAGGCTGCCGGCGTCGACGCCCTCGGTGTCGTCTTCGGCGGTTCGGGTAACGGTGAGCAGATCGCCGCCAACAAGGTCGTGGGCATCCGCGCTGCTCTCGTGTGGAACGACTCGACCGCAGCCCTAGCGCGTCAGCACAACGACGCCAACGTCATTTCGATTGGCGCCCGCCAACACACCGTTGACGAAGCCACTCGTTTCATCGACCTCTTCATTGCCGAGCCCTTCTCGGGCGACGAGCGTCACGCCCGCCGCATCGCCCAGCTCGCCGAGTATGAGACGACAGGCGCCATCGCCGCGCACCCCTTTGACAACTAATGCCTGAGGGGCATTCCGTACATCGCATTGCGCGCCAGTTCGCGCTGCACTTCGTCGGCAAAACCGTCGCAGTGTCGTCTCCGCAAGGCCGCTTTGCTGCAGGAGCCAAACGCATCGATGGTCTGCGGATGCTCAGTGCCAAAGCCGTAGGCAAGCAGATGTTTCTCGAATTCGAGCACGACCGTTGGCTGCGCGTGCACCTCGGGCTCTACGGCGCCTGGGATTTCGCCGGCAACTTTACGGCCGACGCGACTACCGCATCTGCCGCCGGTCGTATGGGGCAGACCAACCAGCACGGCACGATCGTGGATGGTTCGGCTGTCGATGGTGCTGATGTTGATGCCGCGGGTGCCGCGGGCGTTGTGGAGATGAGCAGTGCTGCGGCGGGTGCGGGCAACTCCGTGGTGGGGGAGCACGAAGACTCGCTCGCGAGCATCGGTGCGCCACGCCGCACCCGCTTGCGGATGTCAGAGCAAGAGAAAGCCACCGACACGGTCTCAGAGTTCCCGCCCGAGCCCATCGGCGCCGTGCGGGTTCGGCTCCTCACCGACACAACGTGCGCCGACCTGCGCGGGCCCACCGCGTGCGAAGTGCTCACTCCCGACGAGGTGCAGGTCGCGCTCAACAAGCTCGGGCCCGATCCGCTCGTCGACGACAACGGCGAGGCCGAAGAGCGGTTCGTCGCTACCGTTCGCAAGAAGCAGACGGCGATTGGCATCCAGCTCATGGATCAGTCGGTCGTCAGCGGCATCGGCAACGTCTACCGCGCCGAGATTCTGTTCCGCGCCCGACTCGACCCGCACACGCCGGGCAAGCTCATTCCCGAAGAACTGGTGCGCGAACTCTGGCGCGACTGGGCGCACTTGCTCGAAATTGGTGTGCGTACCGGCCAGATGATGACGATGGATGGGCTCACCGGCGACGACTACACGGCCGCGCTGGCAAGCCGGGATGACCGTCACTGGGTTTATCACCGCGAAGGATTGCCGTGCCGGGTGTGCGGAACAAATATTGCCATGGAGCTCGCTTCGGCGCGCAAACTGTACTGGTGCCCTCGTTGCCAAGCGCCGCTAGGTGCCACACCACGAGCAAAGAAACCCCGAGGAGGCTGACATGCGTCACACACCGACCTATGTGATTACCGATCCGCAGGAAGTGCGTCGCCTCATTGGGCAACACCCGTGGGCCACGATCGTGTCGCCGACCTCAAACGGAATGGTCGCCTCGCACTACCCGGTGATGCTCGAAGACCGCGACGACCAGATCAGTCTCGTCACACACTTTGGGCGACCCGACGATCAACTCCACGAGCTCGGTCAGCACGAAGTGCTCGTCATCATTCAAGGCCCGCACGGCTACATCTCCTCAAGCTGGTATCCCGAAGGTGACAACATTCCCACCTGGAACCACGCCACCGCTCACCTCTACGGAACCCCCGAAATCCTCAGCGACGACGAGAACTTTCAAGTGCTCAGCAACCTCGTCGATCACTTTGAACACCATGTCGAGCATCCAATCAGCCTCAAAGACGACGAGGCTGGCGCTCGCCGCACCGCCAAAGGCACCGTCGGGCTGCGCATCGTTGTCGACCGCTTCGACGCCCGGCTCAAAATGAGTCAAAACAAGAAACCGGCCGTGCACCAGAACATCGTGGATGAACTGAACTCAAATGGCACGTACAGTAGCCCAGAACTAGCCAAAGAAATGACAAGGGCACGACCGAGTGAAACTGACTAACGCCCGCATCGTCGGAGACGATGCTTCGCGTCGGGTAGACCTGACCCTCGACGGCGGGCGGATCACCGCCATCGAGCCGCACGGAGAATCCGTGGATGCTCCTCACCACGACGCTGTCGACCTCGACGGGCGCTGGATCATGCCAGGGCTCTGGGATCAGCACGTGCACTCGAGCATGTGGGCGCAACAATCGCAGCGCATCGACCTGAGCCACACCACCTCGGCCACCGAGGTCGCCGTGACACTGGCCACCTCCGTGCTCCCGCAATCCGACGGCATCATCGTCGGCCAGGGCTACCGTGACGCTCTGTGGCCCGATCAGCCCACCCGGGCCCTGCTCGACTCAGCTGTCTCTGAGATTGCTGTCGTGCTCATCAGCGGCGATTTACACTCGTGCTGGCTCAACAGCCTCGCCCTCGAGCGTTTCGGATTCTACGACCACCCCACCGGGTTCCTGCGCGAAGAAGAAGCTTTCGCTGTCGGCAGTGCGCTCAGCCGAGTCGAACCCGAGGTTTTGGATGGCTGGATTCGTGACGGTGCTGTGGAAGCGGCATCCCGCGGCGTTGTCGGCATTGTCGACCTCGAAATGACATGGGAATTCGAGAACTGGCAGCGCCGGATGCTCGAAGGGTTCGACCTCTTTCGTGTGCGGGTCGGCGTCTACCCGCGCTTCTTGGAACGCGCCATCTTCGAGGGCCTCACGACCGGTCAACAATTGGCTCCGCTGCTCGAAGTAGGCCCCTTCAAGATCATCACTGATGGCTCGCTCAACACCCGCACAGCGTTTTGCGTTGAGACCTATCCCGGCGAAGAGAACAACAGGGGAGTGCTCAACATCCCCACCGACGAGCTCGTCGAATGGATTCGCACCGCAAGCGATGCGGGGTTGTCGCCGGCAGTTCACGCCATTGGTGACGACGCTAATCGCCTCGCCCTCGACGCTTTCGAAGCAGTCGGATGCCGTGGCCGCATCGAGCACGCCCAGTTGCTTTCTGCCGCGGACTTTCCCCGCTTCGCCGCTCTCGGCATCGCCGCCAGCGTGCAACCCGAACACGCCATGGATGACCGGGATGTCGCCGACGCTCTCTGGGCGGGCCGCACCGACCGCACGATCGCGTTGCGTGGCCTTCTCGATGCCGGCGCGAAACTCTTGATGGGATCGGATGCTCCGGTCGCGCCCCTCGACCCGTGGACGACTATTTCGGCGGCGGTGAGCCGCAGCCGTGACGGTCGTGAGCCTTGGCATCCCGAGCAACGTATTTCGGTAGCGGAAGCGTTGCAGGCATCAGTGCAATCGACGATCGCGGTCGGCGAGGTTGCCGATATCGTCGTGACACGCAAAAACCCGCTCGACTGCAGCGGTGATGAACTGCGGTCGATGCGGGTTGATGCAACGATCCTCGACGGCCGCTTCACCCACAACGAGTTGTAGAAACACTCCGTTGTGAGCGCCGCAGCCGGCGAATTTTTTACTTCGTGGCGAGGTGAGCGAAGAGGAACCAGCGGTCCTTCTCAAGCCCGCGAGCGATCTCAATTGCGACGTCTTCGCTGACCTTGTCAAGCTCGCCAAGCTCATCGACAGCCGTGCGAACGGTGACGAGAGTGGCGTCGATGGCGGCGATCACTTGAGCGATTACGTCGTCGGACTGCTGGAATCCAGCGGTCATGCTCGGAGTCGTCGCCTTTGCGCCGACGGTCTGCGTGCGAGCGTCGATCGGCAGGCCGAGAGCAACAACGCGCTCTGCGGCCGTGTCAGCCCATTCGCGGGCGTGGTCGACGATCACGTCGAGAAGTTCGTGAACAGCCTGGAAGTTGGCGCCGCGAACGTGCCAGTGGGCCTGCTTGCCATCAATCGACAGAGCAGTGAGGTCGGTGACAACCGGGCCGAGGAACTGGGCAACACCCGACGTCACGTCAGGGTCTGCTGAGGTCTGAGGGACTGCTTTAATCTCGGTCATAGTGAGCTCCTTCGTTGTGCTTCGAGTACAACGCTACGCAGCCCAAAAAATTTCACAAGCAAGCTGAGGCAACGCTAACCCGGCAAATTCGGCGCGGTTCAGACAGCAACGGGATGCCACAACCCGTGCAGCCGAGAGGTTCAAGCGGGGGCTAACCCCACCCCGAGTCGGTGAGTATCCACGCTGGGGAGGTGTGCCCAATTTCGGGATCCTTTAGTGAACGAATATCCGCCCGCGAATGCGCGAGACTAAAGCGAGAGACTATGACTACCGACACCGTGAAGAAATCCCGAAACCCATACGGAAAACTGTGGCGCCAAGCGCCACGGGAATTCCTCTACCTCATGCTGGGGTTCCCCATCGCGATGACCGGTTTCGGAGTCGCTATCTCGCTCGTGGCCACCGGCGTGGGCACGCTCGCGATCTTCCTTATCGGGTTCTTCGTGATGATCTTGGCTCTCTATGTCGCTCGGGGTTTCGGGCTCGTGCACGTCAACCTCTTGGAATGGACCGGCCGCAAAAAACTCGAACGTCCTGATTGGAAAGATGACCTCGCCGCTAAAGGGTTCGGGGGCTGGCTTTCGGCGGTGCTCGGGAACGGTCACTACTGGCTCTACCTGCTGCACACGACACTTCTCGGGTTCATCCTGACGATCATCACGTGGACAATCTCCTTTGTCTGGATCACGATCTCGCTCCTCGGCGCTTTCGTCTGGTTCGTTCCTGCTGGATATTCGTTGTCAGAGCCGGAATGGTTCCTCTCGGAATGGTTCTTCGGGCTTCTGAATGTGAGCACTCAGGGCTGGGATCTCAACCTTGCCGACAACATCATCGTTTCGATCGTGAGCCTCTTTTTCGTCGCCACTCTTCCCTTTGTGACACGTGGACTCGTTCTGACCCACTGGGGGCTTGCCCGCGGCATTCTTACCGCGTTCCGCTCTGATGGGCTCCGTCGTGAGGTTGAATCGCTCGAAGCATCGCGCGGCGCAGCACTCTCTGCAGAAGGCCACTCGCTTCGACGTCTCGAGCGCGACATCCATGACGGTCCGCAGCAACGACTCGTGCGACTCCGCATGGATCTAGCTGCGGCAGAGCGCCAGCTCGACGCCAACCCTGCTGAGGCACGGCAGCTGCTCACCGAAGCTCAAACACAAGCTTCGGATGCTCTCGAAGAGCTGCGGGCACTATCGCGCGGCTTCGCGCCACCGCTGCTGCTCGACCGCGGCCTCGTCGCTGCCCTGGAATCGGTCACGTCTCGTTCGGCTGTCCCGACGACGATGTCAGCGCAACTGCCCGAGGGGCTAGTGCTGCCTAGTGAGATCGAGCGGGCGGCCTACTTCGTTGTCGCGGAACTCGTCACCAACGTCGTCAAACATTCCAACGCCGCAAACGCAGAAGTGCAGTTGACGGTCGAGCCGGGCAACGACCGCGATTCTTTGCTCATTCACGTGAGCGATAACGGAACCGGTGGCGCTCTCATCACGACCGAGCACGGTCTGGCGGGAATCGATGAGCGTATCCGCGGTGTTGGCGGTCGTCTCGAGATAAACAGCCCCGAGGGTGGCCCGACGCGAGTCACTGCGCACTTGCCGCTACCTAAGAACCCCGCCGATCGAGCACCGATTGCCGTCTAGTCTTGATCGCATGAGCCCTTTGCGTGTTGCTGTCGCCGATGATTCGGTGCTGCTGCGTGAGGGGCTCGTGCGAGTTCTCGTCGAAGCGGGCTTCGAAGTAGTCGGAGCCTATGGGGATGCCGATCAGCTCTTGGCCGATCTTGATAATTGTGCCCCTGATCTCGTCGTGCTCGATGTGCGAATGCCGCCGACTTTTCGGGATGAGGGCGTGCGCGCCGCGATTCGCTTGCGCGAGTTGCGGCCCGAGATCGGAATCCTATTGCTCTCGCAATATGTCGAGGTCGTCTACGCCCAAGAGTTGCTGTCATCTGGCCGCGGCGGCGTTGGCTACCTTCTGAAGGACCGCGTTGCCTCGCTTGACCAGCTTCGGGATGCGGTCGAGCGCATTTCGGCAGGCAGCACTGTACTCGACCCGGAGGTTGTTGCGCAGCTCGTGGGGCGTCGTCAGGATCCTCTAGTCTCACTGACGCCGCGGGAGCACGAAGTGATGACGCTCGTTGCGGAGGGCCGCACCAATGCGGCGATCGCGAAGCAACTGGTGATCGGCATCGGAGCTGTCGAGAAGAACGTCACCTCGATTTTTCAGAAGCTGAACCTTGAAGATTCAGGCAGCGATCATCGACGTGTTCTGGCCGTATTGACGTGGTTGCAGCGATAACAATTGCGCGAGCATGCAAGCGCCGTCACTGTCGGGCTATCGCAGCGAACTAAACCGTGAGTTCAGCACTTTCAGATCCCGGATGCGCCGCTCCAACGTGATGCCAAGGAACAACACGATGGCACCGCCAACGACAGCCCACACCCACCAGTCCGTGAGTTGGTAGAGGGTGACAAGCGCGGGAGCGAACGTGTGTGCCGCGTGGATCAGCGCCACTGCGGAACCGAAAATGAGTGGAGCCTGCAGCTTGAGCCACGAGCCGGCCACGATTGCCAGCACTGCAGCTACGCCGACCGCAAGAATGCGCCACGGAGTTGCAGCGCTGTCGGTGTCGAGGAAGGTTGCAAGCAGGCTCGGTATCAGAGTCACCGCCAACCCGGCGCTGAGCGCGGAGAAGCTGCGAACTGCCGGGTCTCGAAGCATCTGGATGCCGCCATGAATCAGTAGCGCGAACCCGAGCGGGGCGCTAACCCATTCCAGGGGAGTAATGAGCCCGCCAAGCATCGCAATGACGGCCACTACGCTTGCCGCCGCGAAACCGAGGTAACTGAGTCGGTGCGTAAGTGGCGGGCGGGACTGGCGCGCGGAGAGTAGGAGCAGAACAGCACCGAGGGTGACGAGCGCAACGATTCTGATGCTGTCGAGCGCTCGGCCACTACTGCCCGCCAGCAGTAACACTACGGTTTCCACCACGAACAGGAGCACGATCGCGGCGCCGAGTAGCGTTTCGCTTGTTGCTGCCCAGCGGGCGTTGGCTGGTTCGCGAGTGAAGGATGATGCGGCAAGCCCGAAGCTTGCCAGCGCAATGACGGCTACCGCACCCAGCAACCACGAGTCGAGTTCGGGCAGCCAGCTGCGGCTTTCGCTCGCCAACACGAGTGCGCGCGTCGCAGTGGCCGCGATCAGCCCAACTCCAGAGCCGATGATGGTGACACCCCAGAGGCTCACGAGTCGATCCACCGGTTCGATGAAGCTGGCGGCGAGCAAGACTGCGCCACACAGCCCCGCCACCACGAGAGTTCTCAGTCCCTCACCGCTTGCTGCGTTGAGGCCAAGAGGCAACACGGCGATGAGGAGCCCAGCAAGAGTGATCGCCGGAGCCGCGACCAAGTGAGAAATACGTAGCTCGGCGCGGGCCGTGAACACTGCGATGACCAGCACTGCTGCTGCGAGGGGGAGTACATACGCTTCGAGTTCCGAGACCGAGCGTTGGTCGAGTCTCAACCAGAGAGCCCAGGTGCCGAACGCGACTGCCGCCCAGACTGCATGGCGACGCAACGACACTGAACCGAACAAGCCGTCGCGCGAGATGGATGCCAGCAGCAGGGTGATGGCGACCAGAAGAATAATGATCCAGTGGCTTTCCCGCTGCGTAATGGCGGCGTTGGTGGTGGCGATTCCAGCGATGACGAGGGCGCTGGCTTCGCTGATGCGGCGAACCTGCGGGTCGCTTGCACGAAGGCGCATGACCACGCTCAGCGTGCCGATGAGAACTGAGGCCGTTGCCGGTGCTAAGTGAATCGCGATATCGCTGAGCCCCCAAGCTCGACTAGCGCTATCGAGAGCCCATACCGTGCCGGGCGCCAATAGGGCAGCCGAGGCATACCGGATACCGCGGTGCTCTCGCAGCGAAGCTTGCGTGAGACTTACGGCGAGCAATGCCAAAGCAACGATCGCAATGACCAGACTTATCAGCGGCAGATCGAGCGTGAGAGGCGCAGTAGTCCACGGCACTCGTTGCACGGAAGAGGTCCACAGATTTGCGGCGGCAAGTGCTGTGCTGACGAGTCCAACCCACCAGAGGGTGCGTCGGTCGACGCCACTTCCGGTTCGCCATCGTGGCCAGAGTGCGAATGCGAGAACGACCACCGCGGCGAGGCCAAAGGTCATCCACGATTCCAGTGGGTTGGGCAAGCCAGGAGTGAGCACGTACTGCAACGCTTCACCGACGGCGGCTGCGGCGCGGAGCAGCACGACCGCGGCAATTGCGCTGAGCGTCGCTCGCAGTGCCACACCGTCGCTAAGCGAGCGGGCGGCTACTAGTACCGCTGCAGTCGCCACGCTAGTGAACGCCCATGTCTCGTGGCTTGACCAACCGGAGCTGTAGGCCAGCAGCAGCGGCAGCAGGGCGACTGCTGCAATAGTGATGTGCACACGGCGCGGGCCGCGGCGAGAGCGATGCAGAGCGATCACCGCGACGGCGAGGGCGGCGAGCACGAGCCACGATACAACGGTGCTGAACAGGGTGCCCGTGAGAGGTGCCAACACGGTCAGAGTGACGCCAGCGACGCCGAGTACGAGATGAATGCGTGCACGCAACTGGCCGCTGAGCCACCAGACCAGCAGCATCGCTAGGGGCACTACCAGCAGCGCAAGCTGTGGCCACACACTATCTCGAAGGTCGAATGACGAGAGGCCCGAGGTTGAACGTCGAGCTGAATACCCATCAACGAACTGAAACGCAACCGCAAGCGAGCGACCAAGCGGGGCCAGCGCTGCGATGGCGGCGATAGTCCAGACGCCTGCCGAACCCCACACCAGCACGGACCGCCAGGTGGTAGACAGCCGGCGGCCAAGAACCTCGAGTATCAGCGCGGTGAAAGTGAGTGTTGCAAGCACAACCAGAATGGTCGATGGGCGAGCCTGTAGTCCGTCGGCCGGTAGTGAGCTCGGCACAATCGCAATCCACAGTGCTGATCCAAATAACAGACCGAATGCGACGGCAAAGGCATAGCGGATGCCTTCAGCGAAATCATGCCCGCGCGTTAAGACAGCGTGGAGAGCAGCGAGGGCTGCAAGCACGGCGAACCACACTGCAGTGCTGCCACCGGAACTTTCAAAGCTGGCGACGGCACCGATGACGAGTGCCGCAGCGAAGGCACCCATTGCATATACGGTTGTGACCACGCGCTCGACAATCGCTCGATAGTTGCCGTGGGCCGCAACCCAATGGATGAGCGATGCTGCGGCAAGCGCCGCGACGACCATGAGCCAGCGTGTGCTGACCGCTTCATCCCGTGCCAACCCTGCCGTCAGTAGCGCGGCCGCGAACGGGAAACCGATGTAGCCGACAACGCTGACGAGAACGAGAGCTGTTGCGCGATGCCACAGCATGAATCCGATAGTCACGATGAGCAAGGCGCCGCCCCAGTACAAGCGGCCCTCGGCATCGCCGACGACAAGCAAATCATTGGCTCGGAGCGCATAGATATCAAGAATCACGAACACTATCGCAAGCACCGATAACGCCTCAGCCGTCGCTGCAAGCCCGCGCTGCTTCATGCGGGTCGCGGCAACGATGCTGGCAATCGTGATGCTCGCGATAATTGCCGAACGCCACAAAAGACCAAACGTCAAGAATGCGTAGATCAGGAAGAAAATGGCGCCGATAGAGAGAAGCGAAACTCCCACGACAAGCAAGAGAACTTGAACGCCGGAATGGGAACGCGGCCGCAGTTCAGGCTGTTTCGCCGCCTCGGAGGGTGGAGAAGCGGCAGTGGGCTGAGGAAAGATGCTCGAGGCCGACTCTGTGGCGGTGTGCGCGGGAGGCGTGGCTGCCGCTGTCGCCAAAACTGGCTGCGCTTGCTGTGTGGGCTGTGCGTGCTGTGCCGCGTTAGCAATGGCGGCGTTGGTCTCGACGCGGATTTTTGCGATGAGCTCGAGTCGGGCATCCAAGGCGGATGCTGCGCTGAGGGAGGCTTGGTGGAGTCGAGCGGCGTCGGGATGGTTGAGGTCCAAGCCGCAGCTGCGGCACACCGCCGTTGCGGGAAGCTCGTTGAAGCAAGCCGGACACCGTGACGTGTCTGTGAGGTCCTGTGGTCCCCGCGGAAACACCACGTGTCCGACATGCTGCATAAACGAGCGTGCTGGATCGACCATTGTCTTCGGCTTCCTTTCGGGAGGAAGCCCCAGCGTAGCGCTGGCTAAAGCTTAGGAAGCAATAAGTCGCGAAAGTGTGGACTGTTGCTGGGTGTATCCCTTAGCAGTCTGAATTTCGGGACGAGGCTTTTCGAGACGGTTCGTCCAAGCTTTGCCGTCCCACCAGCGCAACATGTGACTGCCAGCGGGGTCGGGGTACCAGCCAAAAGGGGGAAGTTGAGTAGCAATTGCAGACATCGGGGGAGTCCTGAGTGCCCTGCCGCAAAGGGCAATACGGGTGCGGCTGTTGATCTGGCCGCGGCAGATCGGTTCGGGTGTAACGGCTGACCCTAGTATAGGGGGCACGGCCGCGGCACGACAAGGGCGAATGTTGCGAGAGCGTGCCTTTCGCCTCATGAGCCAGCAGCCGCTAAGCTTGAGCCGTGAACATTCTTGGCTTCGTGATCTCTTTGGTGCTGTTCGTCGGCGGGTTTTACGTCATGGGCGAAGCTTTCTATGTAGAAGGCTTCGAATCAGTCGTCTTTGTCGGTGGACTTCTTGTGACATGCCTCGGCGTGTTCATTCCCGTGCACCTGATGAAGCGCATCGACAGCTAGATACCCGTCGTGAGTCTGCCCAGTAGGCTCGCGCCTCTGCTCCTGACCCTGCGGGGATCAAAGCGGATGTTCAGCGATGCTTCGCGCACGCTGTCACGTATCGAGCACCTCTCAACTCACCCGCAGAACTATCTGCCTCCGAAGTCGCTCGAGCGCCACGTGGTAATCACGCGGCGCGTGTTCGGCGACGGGGTTGTCTTTGATGTGTCGCCGCATCCGCAGTCTTCAGAGGCACCTGCTGTATCAGCGGGCGTGCGAGCGGGCACCCGCAGAGCCGTGTACTTGCACGGTGGATGCTATTGCTTCGAAATCACCACGTTTCACTGGCGTCTGATCGCCCAGTTGGTTCGCGATTCTGGAGTGAGCATCACTGTTCCGATTGTGCCGCTTGCGCCCCGCGGCACGGCATCCGTTGTCGTGCAGGGCGTAGCTGACCTCACCGAGTCGCTCATAGCCGACGTCGGTGCGAGCAACGTCAGCGTGATCGGTGATTCATCAGGTGGTGGGATGGCGCTGGCAACGGCAATGATGATTCGGCGCCGTAGCGGTGCGCAATTGCACTCCACCGTGTTGATCGCGCCATGGCTCGATGTCAGCGGTACCGATCCCATGCTCAAGAAGATTGCACCAACCGATCCGTGGCTTGCTGTGCCGGGAACTCACGCCGCCGGTGCCCTCTATCGCGCAGAACTCGAGGAATCAGACTGGCGGGTGAGTCCGCTGTTTGGCGATTTCGACGGCCTCGGCGCGATCACGCTGGTTTCCGGAACGCGCGACATTGTGTACGCCGATGCTCTTCGCATGGTCCCGAAGGCACGCGAAGCGGGCGTGGCCGTCGATTGGGTTGTTGGCGAGGGCATGGTGCACGTGTATCCGCTGTTACCCATTGCTGAAGCAGTTCCTGCGCGAGAAGCAATCGTTCGAGCTATCGCATAGACGTGGCAGATCTTCCTCGCGTGGCCCTCTGCCTCGAATGTAGAGCGGTACCTTCTCGATGTGCTCGCGGATGATCAGGCTGATCAGGCTGAGGTGTTTGCTGACGCAATTCGCACGGTGGGCAAGAGCGCGGAGCGTTCGTTTCTTTCGTCGTTCGTGGAGGGCTCATCGTTCGCTTCGAACAATTCGTCGACACGGCGAAAGCGGCAGAAGCAGCAGGAGCTCAGTAAACACGAGCTCAGAAAAAACGACTGCTTAACGACTAAAGGCCGCCTCAAACGAGGCGGCCTTTATCAGTGGAGGGGATACGGAGAATCGAACTCCGGTCATCAGTTTGGAAGACTGAGGCTTTACCATTAAGCTACATCCCCACGTGGTACCCGGTCGTGCTGTGTACCGAGGAATACTGTACCTGAAACCTCGCAAAGTGCGAAGTCGAGAGCTGGCGAACGTTGATTCGTCTTCAGCGGAACCGGTTTTTCTCAATGAAACACTGGACGATCGACCTGTGAACTCTGCAGAAACACTGTGCAGACTCATCGATCTTGCCTTCGCGTCACTAATACGTTCGCGCTCAGGCTAGACTTGCCGAGGTCAATTTTGTAGCGGCGTGAAAATGCAACGCCGTGACCAGAACTATGAACGGCGCCCGGGGCGTAGCTCAGCTTGGTAGAGCGCTCGGTTTGGGACCGAGAGGTCGCAGGTTCGAATCCTGTCGCCCCGACGAAAATCATCAACGAATTACAGGAGATCCACAACGTGAAGACAACCGTTGAGAAGTTGAGCCCGACACGCGTCAAGCTCAACATTTCGGTCACCCCCGAAG
>Ga0209344_10004531_pt1 | contig 12693 bp, 10 predicted proteins | sample Cruoilmetagenom6_FD_187293 | JGI IMG/M metagenome (GOLD analysis project Ga0209344, IMG submission 187293) | Oil polluted marine microbial communities from Coal Oil Point, Santa Barbara, California, USA - Santa Barbara Oil Seep Sample 6 (SPAdes)... | ecosystem: Environmental > Aquatic > Marine...
TTCTATTAGTTCTTTATTAAATATAGCTAATCGCTTTGATATATTTTTATGATAAATTTCATTGATAATACAATAAGCACCTGCAGTTGATTCAAATATTTTTAGCCAATAATAATCTACTTTTTTGCTGTCTGGATTTTTAGAACAATCGAGTTTTAATAAATCTGCCATTCTATTTACATACAAGCGCCAGGCTTCCCAAACTGGTATTTCAGAAGCTTCACAATCAATATCTAAAACATCATCATTCTTATTGTATAAAAAAATCGGATTACTGAATGTATCAAAAAAATCAAGACTTATATAACCCGGATTTTTTAAAGCATAATTTGAAATAATTTTATTCTCAACTTTCTTTGATAAAAATCCTTTTAAATTAATTTCATAAGGATATTCAGAATTTAATTTCCTTAATAATTGAGATTTCTTTTTTAGCGACCAAGGTTTACTACAAACAAAAACAAATTCGAAATCGCTAATTAATTCATTATTAAAGTATAACCAAGATTTTTTGCCAAAACTACCAGCAATTAAAATAAAATCAGCATCAAGTACATTATTTATTTTAACGACTATTTCATCAAAAAATACTTGTATTTCTTTAGGATAAGACGTTGTTTCCATCTAGTTTAGCCTTTGGGTTATAATCAATTCCTAAACTGTTAATTGTTGAAACAAAAACATCTGGTAAAGTAACCTTTCCATTTTTAATTTTTTTATTTGAAACAAACAAGCCGTCGTTTCCTTCAGCATCTGGATGATACCCGTGCATAGATTTTGTTTCTTTACCAAAACCATGAATTGTATAAATAAAAACGACACCACCATCTAGATAGTAAAATAAATCTCCGTATAAATTTCTATCGTTTGCAATATGTAATTTATCATAATCTTTAACTAAAGTAGCCTCAGATATTTTACTCATTAGTTCCATTATTTTTTGTTTTTCTGAATCATTTTTTGGCCAAAATCTAACTGTCGTTGAGTCTACTAAATGGAAGGAGTTTTTAAGGTTTACTTTATTCTTTTTAAAAAAATTATATAAATCAATCTGTTTTTCTATTGTTATATGACCATGATCTGACCAAAAAACAAAATCAAAACCGTCTAATCCAAAAGTATCTACAAACTTTTCATATTCTGTTTTAATAAAATTATCTAATTTTAATAATAGCGCTTTTCCTTCTGGAGAATGTTGTGTATAATCATGTGAAACACTATCTGATTCTCCTATAAAATAATATACCCAATCAAAAAATTTAGGATCGACCGTTTTAACCGCATCAATTTTTCCCAAATTAGGCTTATGTAAGTTTGAAATATGATGTTTATAATCATGTTTTCTTACCAATTCGAAAATTGTTTTTATATCTTCATTGATATAATTGTCTTCATCCCAATATCTAAATTCATTTATATCAATTTGATTCCAAAATTTCATTGGTAGATTCAATAATTTACCATAACCCATAAATGGGCTGGCTTTTTTCTTTAAAAAGATCTTTGAATAAAAATGTGATACTATAGCCTGGACATAAGCATTTGAAAATGGAAAAAAATCAGGAAAATAGCTTAAAAACGTATATGGACCATTTTCCCTTTTACCTTTAACCCAATGAAAAGCAACCTTATGCTTATTAGGATATACACCTGTATACATTGAAGGGTGACAGGTAATTGAATATCCCAAAACTGTTTCCAAGGGTGCCGAATTTAAAGAATTTAAAAAAGGCATGAATTGTAAACTATCAAATCGTACACCATCAGCAAAAATTGATAATACCGGTTTTTTATTCATTTTATACTTTTTTATTAAGGTAATTTAAAGTGATTTGTAAAAATCTACATACTGATCTGCAATGGTCTCTAAACCAAAAACTGATTGTCCTTTAATTGAAATGTCAGTTCTATCTAATTTCTTCATTTTTGCTAGAATATTTTCATCTATTGAACTCAATGAATGAATTATTGCACCACAATTATTAGCTTTTATATAGTCAGCTATAAGATCTACCGAATCGTTTGTTATTACAGGTAATCCGCATGAAACATATTCACTAAACTTAACGGGAGAGGCTACCTGATTCGTAACACCTTTTTTTCTAAAAATAATAGCTGCATCAGCTGCACATAAATATTTAAACATTTCGCAGTATGGAACAAATTTAGTTATTACTTTAGGGTGGGGAATTTCAGTTCGAGATAAATTCAAGATTTTAAAATTATTATCAGTCAGTAACTTAATGGTTTGTTTCGTGTTTTGCCATGCATTATCACCGCCAGTTGATAGTACTAAAAGACTTTCATTATCATCTACATTAAATTCTTTTCTTAGCTTAGACCTTTCAGCTTTATCAAATTTAAAATCTCTATTTGCTAAGCACGAATTAACTTTAACATTGATACCATTTCCTACTTTATTGTAAGCGTAATTTTTTAAAGACTGAGATACAACCGATAAATTCTTTATTTTACTTAGTGATTTATTTACCTGATTCCTTTGAATTTTCTTTAACCAAAGAATAAATTTCTTTTTATTTGAAAACTCTATCAATTGTTCTAGTCCTGCTCCTCTAACATCAGCAATTATTTGATTGGTTTTACCCTTCAACCTTTTAATTGCTCTATAGGCATAATGTGCTGTGACATCATTTCTAACATGAATAATATACTCATCTATATGTTTAATCTCGGAAATAGCATTTGAAATTGACCTAACAGTCAATTCTTCAATGAGAATATATTGAGGATATTGTTTGTAGTATTTGACTTCAATTTTTTTATTTAAATTGTTTAACTTCTTTTCATTAAATTTATCCTTATAATCAGTACCTAAAACCAAAATTATTTCACTTATTTGTTCAGATTCAATAAAATAATTCAATAATGCTACTACTTGAGAATCAAATACGGATACATTACCATAAGCTATATAAATTAATTTCATTTTATGATATTTTGTTTATATCCATTATTTATAGCCCATTAATTGGTTAAACCACTTGGCTCTTCTATTAAATTTATTCAAAATTTCCTTATCTAAATTTTCTAACCAAGCATCATCTTGTTTTTTAATTTTTTTTGCATTTATTCTAGACGCATTACCTCCTAAAATATGATTTTCATTTTCTCCTAAATTTAGAGCATTTATCTCAAAGTCAAGGTTTACTGAAGTATATATATCAGTTAAAATTTTAGCTGACTCTGAGGTAAAGTCTTCATATCTAACAAAATTTGTTTTAGATCTATAAAATAGTTTAAGAATTATAAAGTTTCGCATGTTTATTTTAAGCCAGGAATTTATAATTTTTGAAGGTCTTTTGTTTTTTATACCCTCGTATTTTCTAGTAATGCCATCTTTATGCTTAACATTATAAGATGATTTTAAGCCAGAATTAAGAACTCCTCTTCCATCTCTTGTTAATTGTATAAATTTAATATTTATATTCTTTTCTTTTGACCTAGAAGCTAAAACTAAGGCTCTAAATAAACCTTTAGATGAATCAATCAATACATCGCTATTAGTATGTTCAAAAATTGAATTGTAAAGCGTAAGAGTATTCTCTATTTCATTATTGACAGATGCATCTCTATAACTAATCTTAAAAAATACAGTAAAGAAAAGTTTAAAAATCTTATTTTTCTTTGTAAGTTGTTTCAATATGTATAATTGAAATGGACTTCCATCGCCTCTAATTTTTGAATTTTTAATCATTTCAAGATCGACTAGAATATTATTCCAAAAATCACAATCTTTTAGTTTTTCAGCACATCCACAATGTGTTTCAGGGTTATTTATCTCATCATTGAATCTGTTTATTTCACCCAAGGTAAAACACTTAGAATGGCCACCAATAGCTTTGCTTAAAAGGGTTGATCCACTTCTAGCTGATCCTACAATTATTAATGCTGTTTTCATCTATAAAAAGTCCGACTTAAAATAATTAATTTATAACAAAATACAACTATTCTTTTCTTACAAAATATCTTAATTTACCGCTTTTTTCTCGTTCAATTTTGTCTTTTAAATAAAAATGAATTATAATATTTTCGCCAATTAAAGAACGCATTTTTTTCCTAATATAATTCTCAACTTCTTTATCAAAATTTTTAAGAGGGACGATATAGACATCAAATTTATTACCTTTTTGTATTACTTTGAACTTTTCAATTGCTTGTGAATATCCTTTTTCTTGTAATTCAATGAATAAACAGATTAATATACCTTGGTTTAATTTAGTTCCGTCAGATTTTTCTATATAACCTGATTCTCTCCCTGCTAACTCTTCGATTACTTTTAACGTTCTTCCGCAATTGCACAAATCATTAGATACTTTTATTTTATCATCATTTTTATAATTTATTAATGGCATTGCGTCATTAAAAAATTCAGTCATATAAGCAAATAAATTTTTGTCATTATAAATATAGTTAGCTTCTTCAAAAATATGCATAGAACCTGAAGGGCATTCATAAGCAAAAAGACCTGCTTCAGCCGAACCGAATTCGTTAGCAACTTTGCACTTCAAAATTCTTTCAATATACTTTCTATCATGATCAAATAAATTTTCTGCAGTGACAATGACAACCTTAAACTTCGCATTTTTAAACGAAAGGTTATTTTTATCTAATAATCTTGCAAACTCTAATACACCTGAAGTGTAACCTCTTATATAAGCCGGTCTAATTTTTTCAATATTTTCGAAATGATCTTTTATAGTTTCATCATTTAGGCCATAAACATTAATGTCATACCTGGATTTGAAATATTTCTTTAATTTATCAACTAAACTACCTCCAGTTTTATTATCATACCTCCATATTAAAACGCTTTTTTCATAAGGCTTAATACCCCACCAGTCTCTAAATCTCAATCCTCCCGCTTTTCTATAAGCTTCAGCCATCCCTGAAATATAAACAGATAACGGGTCGCCTGAACTACCACTTGTAGAGTGTTTATAACTTTTTAAAGAACCCTCGCCTTTTAATAACTTTGAATTCTTAATAATATCGCTTTTAGTAATAAAAGGTATAATACTTTTAAATTGATTAAGATCATTTAACGGTAAATTCAAATTTTTAAAACTACTATTATAAAATTTCGAATTTTTTCCTGCATCATGGATTAAAGTATTTAATTTTTCAAGTTGGAATTTTTCTACTTTTTCTCTTGACCAATATTGGCTTTTTTTTAATTCTTTAAATATTTTGTTAGGGCTAAGTGGATATTGATTTTTTATATCTTTTAAAAATTGGTATATTTTAAATAAGAGTATTTTCATCTTTATTTATTATTAAAAGGATTATAGCCTTTATTCTCATTCCTAATAAAAAACCATTTATTAAAATACATCAAACCACTCCATTTTGCATTAGCATAACTAAAGTCTGCCACCTTTCCCTGAATTTTTTCTATTAAAATTTTCAAATATGAGGTTAATACACTTCTAACTGTTTTAAAATATTGGCTTATAAATTGTCTTTTTGATAGGTGCCTATATCTAAAAATTAGTGTACTTTGTGTATGCCAATATGCTAACTTCGGATTTCTATTTCTTCCACCTACAGACACACTTCCTTTATGCCATAATTTTGCTTTTGGGGTATAAATTAATTTATACCCTTTTTCTTTGGCATTTAACGCAAAATCAGCTTGTTCTGCATTAAACCAAAAATAAGAAGAATAACCTCCAATTTCTTTATATAATTTTGAAGGGAACAACCAAAAAACATCATCTAATAAATCTCTTTCAAATATTTCATCATATTGACCTGAATCAATTTCATCGCATCCAACTCTATTAAACTCTAATGAAGCTCTATTTGAAAATGTGTAACCTATATCCTGAAACTTTCTTGGTTCATCATAGTCATAAACTTTACCTGATATAATGGCCTTGTTATTAAACTTTTTACAAGTTTTGACCAGTTCATTAATTGCATTTTTATCAAGAATAGTGTCATTATTCATTATCAAAATATACTCTGGATCAAAATTAGCGGTTTGCTTCAACCCATAATTAATTCCACCAACATATCCTTTATTATCGTTTAATCTATGAAAGTTTATTGATTTATTACTAGGAAGTATTTTTTTTAACTCAGTATAATTCTCCTCTGTAGAGCCATTATCAATTAAAATCAATTTAATATTATTGTAATTTGATTGCAAGATTGACTCAACACATTTCAATGTAAAACTGTTTTGATTATAATTCAAAGTAATTGCTACGACCATTTTATACCGTTTTAATACTATTTATTTTTCTTCTTTCACTTTTTTCTAAATAATGATGATAGAATATTTCTCTTGATGCGATATACCAAGCTAAATAGGCATACCATTTAAAACTTCTTGATAGTGAAACTGGCTTGAACCAATTCATATATTGCATCAGATCATAGATGATATACAATATGAATAAAATAAAAAAAAAGAATTCAAAAGATTGATAATCAACCTTATACTTTTTTAAAAACTTGACATCAAAAACTATTGCTTTAAAAATAATTACATATATAGGTAGAAAAACTAGTATCCCAAAAACGCCCATCATTGCTATTGCAGATAAAAAAGGGTAATCTGAGGGTTCAAAACCTTCTCTATCTCCGGTTCCTCTCCATCGATTATCAAACCCAGTTCCGAACCAAATATTATTAATAATTAAATTTTGCATAAATTCTTTACCTAAGCCTAACCTTACATCTTCTTTTCCTGATGAAGTTTCACCCTCTTTGACAATACTGATTGATTCTTCGAGTCCTTTATAACCCGCATCTAAATATTTAGGAAAACTTAGTGAAATAAAAAAACCAAAAAGAACAATATAAAAAGAAATTGAAAGTATTTTCTTTATGGGAATAAGAGGCTTATTTGTAAAATAATTATATAAAATTGAAGCTAATATAAAAAATATAAAAGTTCCTATAATATCTCTTCTCGTTATTGATAAGACATAGTTCATAAACATCATAAAAAATGCCAATATTGTTAATGTCTTCCACTCAGTTTTACTTTTAAACACTATTGCTGCAGCTCCCATAGGTATTAATAGAGCCATTATACCTTCACTAGCTATAAATACACGATCTACATCTACAAAACCTCTATTGTGGGTGGATATTGGTAAAATTTCTACTCCAGAAATAAAGGTTATAAAAAAAAGAGATAATATTATAATTGATGATATTATTAATGATTTAAAAAAAATGACATAACTTCTTATATAAAATCTATAAACCATAATAAAAATCAGGATGCTGTAAACTGTTTTTCGGCTTTTTTTTAGAAAAGAAAAAGTAACATATCCAGGATTATCGTTTATTATTGGAATTAAGTACCCATAGACAACAAAGTAGTATAAAAGAAAAATTATTAAATGTTTAACTATTTTCTTGTACGTTTTACTCTGGACTTTAGATTTATATGAAATCAACATAAAACAACCAAAGAGTAAAGCAAGAATAAAATCACGCATATCTATTGACCCTGATTTGCTCGTATCTTCCCCAAAAGCCTGAAATATTCCACCTGGGTTTGAAAATAAAATTAACAAAAACCAGAAAGCATAGTCTACCAGCTCATATTTTGATTGCTTTGATGTTTTTTTAACTGTATTCAATTTAAAAATAAATCCTTAATTAATTGTCTAATTTAATTATCATGAGTATGAAATAATCGATTATTAATATTACCTAATTTATATTTTAGTAATCCAATAAAATATTTAGGACGCGTTATTAATAATTTAATAGTTGGCTTTTTTTCTTTCAAAGAAAGATGGTTACTCATTAATATAATGTAGATAACTTTATAAAAAATTCTATAATCAATACGCTTACTATCAAAATTTATTAAATTTAAATAGTGAACTAAAGCTGATTGTTTTATTAATGGTGACCTTTTATCAAAAAAGCCATTAGAATTACTCATACCTTGATCAGTAGTTCTATAACTACCCCATTTTTCTTTATTAAATTTTATTTTACTATAGCTTGCTACGTGCATCCATTTTCTATGGTCATAAGAAAATTCTTCGAACTGAAAATTAGCTAAATAATCTATAATCAATTTTTTTCTGACACATACTGTTAAAGTATTTATTTTATTCTTTTCTAATATATTCCAAAAAATATTACCGCTTTGATAAGTGTCTTTTATTCTATTATATCTTTTTTTATAGCCTGAGATTAATGGAGTATCACTGTCGTTTCCAAACTCATCAACTATATTAATATCAGAATAAATTAATCCATAATCTTGATTGTTTTCTAAAAAATCAACCTGTTTTTGTAATTTCAATGGGTCTGTCCAAAAATCATCTCCTTCGCAAATAGCTAAATATTTTCCTTTGGCTTCATAAATCAAATACTGAAAATTGAAATATGCAGTTGGCTTTCCATATACTTCGACATTATTTTCTCTTGAATGTAAGAATAATCTTATTTTATCAGGACGTTTTTTCGTATATTCTATACAAATCTCTCTGGTTTTATCTGAAGATTCATCTTCACCGATTAAAATTTCGAAATCAAAATCTGTCTGTTGCATTAACATTCCATCCAAACTATTACTTATAAAATTCTCATGTTGGTATGCCAATGTAATAATGGATACCATAGGTCTTTTATCAGATGTTTTGTTGGGATACTCCTGAACAGGTACTTTTTGATACTTTTCTAAAAATTTTTCTTTTGAAGACATTAATTTATAATCTAATTAAGTTGATTCATATATTTTGGATTTTTTTTAAGAAATACTTTCTTTTACTTCTTGAATAGGACAATGCAAAATTGAAAGCCTTTTCTAATTTTGAAAGGTTACTAATTTTAGTTACATCTTTACTCCCTGAAGAATCTACAGGTTTAACACAATAGGAAAATTAAACTTATCTATATCTTCTAAAACTTCATTATACCGGGTATAGCTATTGAAATAAGGAAGATTAAAATTATTCTTTCTCAAGAAATCCCTAAATAAATCCTTTTCAGTAAAAATCTTTAAGGATTCATAAGGATTTCCAGAAAGGTTTAGTTTCTCAGAAACGTATGCAGCTGTAGGCGCCGTCGGATCTGATGCATAGGCTAATATTCCATCAATTTTTAATCTTTTAGCAAGTTTTAATACTCTTTCTAGGTTTGTCGTGCTTACATTGTAAGACTCATCTGAAAATTTATGTCCGGGATTATTAGGTAAATAATCACATGTTATTACATAATACCCTAAATTTTTAGCATACTCAATTGTAGACAACTGGAAAAATGCCGCACCTAATATTAAAAGGCGTTTTTTATACATAAATAATCCTAACAGATTTATTCATATTAATATGATCATCTAAATTGTAAGACTATAAAATTGGTAATTTTTATAGTTAAGTTTATAATTTTTAAATGAAGATATTAAAATAATGCTGCAATATAGCACTCTTCTAATCTATTGGGATATAATTTTTGCAATTTCATTAATGGTTTCTTTCGATAGTCCCGGATAAATCGGTAAACAGATTACTTGATTTGTAATCCTCGATGCATTTTTTAAATTATCAGGATCTGATGACGGCAAGCCCCTATATGATGGAAACTCACTGATTAAGGGGTAAAAATAACGCCTACCAAATATATTATTTTCTTGAAGCTTGAAATATAATTCATCCCTCGACATTAGGAATTTAGAGGAATCTACAAATATTGGAAAATAAGCATAATTATGTTCTACATTATCCATTTCCTTCAAAAAACTGATTCCATCTATACCCTTTAATTGTTTGTAATACTCGTTTGCAATCAACTCTCTTTGTTTCGTTTGCTCTTTAAAAGATTTGAGTTGCAACAAACCATAGGCAGCTTGAACTTCATTCATTTTTGCATTAATTCCAGGTGCAATCACTGTTGTTTCATTTGCAAAGCCGAAATTTTTCAAATAGTCAATACGTTTTTTTGTTTTTTCATCTTTGCTAATAATTGCACCTCCTTCTATCGTGTTGAAAGTTTTGGTAGCATGGAAACTGAGTACAGACAAATCACCAAAATTTAAAATTGAATTTCCGCCCTTCTTTATTCCAAATGCGTGTGCAGCATCATAAATAACTTTTAGTCCATAAACATCCGCTATTTCATCTATTTTTTCTACATCAGCTGGGTTTCCATAAACATGAACTGGCATTATCGCTGTAGTTTTAGGTGTAATTGCCGCTTCAATTTTTAATGGATCGATATTTCCATAAATAGGGTCAATATCAACAAAAATTGGTTTAATACCATTCCAATGCAGGGCGTGGGTAGTTGCAACAAATGAATAGGGCGTGGTAATCACTTCACCTGAAATTCTTAAAGTTTGTAATGCCGACATTAATGCCAAAGTACCATTTGAAAATAATGAAACATAGGGAACACCTAAGAAATCAGCTAATTTTTTTTCAAATTCTTGATGAAATTCACCATTATTTGTCAACCATTTTCTTTCCCAAATTATTTTAAGGCTTTCTACAAATTCATCTAAGTCTGGTAAAGTAGGTTGCGATATTAATATAGGTTTTGTACTTTTCATTAATTCTATTTATTAAAATTATTACTTCCCACTTACTTTACTTTTAATAATATTTAAATTATCAAAAAATAATTTTCTATTTAGGTAATACATACTAATCAAATATAGACTACCAATAAAAATTATTATTACAGCTATTTTTAAATATGGATGAGTAACCAGATCTATTAATATTGTTCCTAAATAAGTTAGCGTAATTGAAGTTAATAGTATTATTGATATATCTTTTATTTGTTCAAAAAAGCCATAATTGATTAACTTTTTGGTATAATAGGTATTAATAAGAAGTGCCACGTAAGAAACAAATATCTCACCATATAAAATATAAATTACCCCGAATCTATACATTACAATAATATTTAAAACTCTAAACACATTTCTTATCATTGAAATTTTGAAAGTCAACCTCATCTTACCTTGAGCACTCAATACTTGTATATTTACCATATGAAGTGGGTAAATTACACCTGCAATTAACAACAGTTGAAAAAAAGGTACTATTGGTAACCATTTTTCTGTTAACAAAATCAGAAAAAAAGGTTTAGCAATCACATAAAATAGAGCCGCTACTGGTGCTATGAAAAACATCGAATGCTGTATGAATTTTCTAATTGCATTCTTTAATTGTTCTTTCTCGTCTTGTATTTTCGAAAATACTGGAAAAGCAACTGACCCTATTGCATTAGATGGTTGCTGTGAAATCATTTTCTGAAATTGAACTGCTTTTGTGTAAAATCCTAACTGAGCTGCAGGGAAAAATTTACCAATAACCAAAACATAAAGATTGCGAAAAATTGAACTTACAATACCCATTAGTAAGGCCCAAGAGCTAAATGAAAACAATGATTTTAATGAGTCAATATTAAAACTTAAAAGTGGTCTCCATTTATAAAATATCCATAATCCTAAATTTAAAATAATAGCTCTTAATACTTCTTGAATTACTAAACTCCAAACACCATAATCTAACAATGCCGCAGTAATTGCCCCAGTAGTGGCTAATACAGCGCTGCCTAATGTTAATAAAGTTTTCTTCTTGAAATTTACATCTTTTTTCAACTTGACTAACTGAACCAATCCAAATGAGTTAATAATAAGAACTATAGACATCACACGAATTAATTGTATAAGTTGGCTTTCACCGTAAAAATTTGCTATTAATGGAGCGGTAAACCAGAATACTATATAGAATAAAGAACTTACTACAAGGTTAAAATAAAAGATTGTACTAGCATCGACGTCAGTAGCTTCTTTTTTTTGAATATAAGCTAAACCAAAACCACTATCAATAAAAACCGTTGAAATTGCAAAAAATACCGTAATCATTCCAATTAAACCATAATCAGCTGGGGTCAACAATCTTGCTAAAATTACACCTAGGATAACTTTTATAAATTGTTTACCAACTTTTTCGGTTAAATTCCAAATAACACCGTTAATTGATTTTTGCCTTAAGCTGCTCAAAAATATTTATTTAGATTTTATTTAAAATTTTGTACCCTAAGTTGTTCAATGTATGTTTTCGGTACTTTATTATGTTTTGGGATATACCTGTTTTAAATCTATATATTGCAGGTAATTTTTCTTTATCAAGGTTACATAAATCATAATATTTTACTCCTAATGATATACAAGTTTTTATAGCTTCCCATTGCAAAAGTTCACCATGTCCTTCATTCTTTATTCCAAACAATGAGGCTCCTTTGTAATAATGCATGTAATTTTTATTACCTAAAACTAATATTCCAGATATGGGTGTATTATCTTTAAAAGCTATTGAAACAAAAGCCTGCTTCTTTTCAACATAGTTTTGAAATAATTTATTATAATAATCAAATGTTAAACTAGTATACCCTAATTTTTTATGTAACCCTTCCAATATAGGCCAAAATTCCTTTAAGCCATCTTGACTAAAATATGTTTTTATCGTTATCCCTACTTTAGAAGCTTTTCTTATCATATTCCTTCTTTTAGAATGAATTACTGAGTTGAAAATTTCATCTTCTTCAAGAGAAAGGTCTACCATATTCGTTTCTCCAAATTCAGAAACAATATCGTCATGAATTGTGTCTTGGATATAAGGGAAACCAGTATATTTAATTGACTCTAACAGGCCTACTTTGAGTTGTTTTACATCTATTCTA
>Ga0209344_10004536_pt1 | contig 12688 bp, 11 predicted proteins | sample Cruoilmetagenom6_FD_187293 | JGI IMG/M metagenome (GOLD analysis project Ga0209344, IMG submission 187293) | Oil polluted marine microbial communities from Coal Oil Point, Santa Barbara, California, USA - Santa Barbara Oil Seep Sample 6 (SPAdes)... | ecosystem: Environmental > Aquatic > Marine...
CAGTTTTTTTAATTATTTTAATGATTTGTCAACTTAAACGAGCACAAATATAAGATTTGAAATTTAATTTATTATAAAATTGACAGAAATTATCTTCTCAAATTGTATTTCAATATTGAATAGATGGACAAATTACTTGTTAGAATTGATAAAATAAACACCCAATAAAAGTACAAATGCTGCAATAATTGATTGAATTGTAATTATTTCATCTAAAATATACCAACCTAAAAATAATGCGATAACAGGATTTACATATGCAGAAGTGGCAACCTTTTCTGTTGAAACAACTTTAAGTAAATAATTAAAAGAAGTAAATGCAATTATACTACCAAAAATAATAAGAATAATCATCGAAAACTGAACAGTACCTGTCCAAGTTACCGGTGAAGACCATTGTTCACCAATGATTAAACTAAAAATTAGCATTAAAATTCCTCCTAAAATCATTTGATATCCCGAGTTCACAAAATAATTTGAGGGTAAATTTGCCTTTGACACAAAAATACTCGCAAAACTCCAACTTAAAATCGTAGAAAAGATCATTATAATACCAATTGTAGTTCCTTCCTGGCTCGCCAATTCATTTTGACTAACTAAAAGGTAGATGCCTATAATTCCCAGGACTACTCCTGCCATTGACATCTTTCTTATTCTTTTACCATCGATCATCCACATTAAAAGAATTACCATTAATGGTTGTGTTGAGGCAATAAGAGCAGCAAATCCACTATCGATATATTTAAGAGACCAAACAAAAACACCATTGCCATAAGTAAGAAAAAGAAATCCTGCTATTAACGTGTTTATAAGTTGAGCTCTTGTAATTGCTAATTTATGTCCCAATAATTTTGCAATAACAAATATTAAGATTCCAGCAATTATAAATCTTATAGCCCCAAGATATAAAGGAGGGATTTCTGCTACAGCTATTTTATTAAGTAAATATGTAGAGCCCCAAATTACGTAAATTGCAAAAAAAGCTAAAACAACAAGAATAGTTTTGCGTTGGATCGACATAATTAGGGTTTGGGGCTTAAATACTTTTATTTTTGTGTTTATTTATTCATTCTAACTTGAATGATAAAGGCCGAAATTAGTGTTAATATTCCAATAAAAATAATAGTAAATTCAAGTTCAAAAAATAGGGATAATAAAATGGTTAATAAAGCACCGAAAGCATAGCCTAAATCTCGCCATAACCTAAATATTCCTATACTTTCTGCTCTCTGTACAGGGTTTGTAAATCCCGCTATTGCCGATAAAAAAGTTGGATAAACAATGGCGGTACCCAAGCCTAAAATAAAAGAGAGAACAATAAATAATTCCTTGCTCATGGCCCAATACATAATTACGAGTGCACAACCTTGTAATAACATACCCAAGACTAACATCATCTTTTTATTATAATGATCTGATAACTTTCCGGTAATCAATTGTCCAATACCCCAAACGGCCGGATAGACAGCGACAATAAGCGCAACTGTTTTTAGGTCGAAACCCTTATTAACTAAAACAACGGGTAATATACCCCAGATCATTCCGTCATTTAGATTATTGATAAAACCTGCTTGTGTTACGGATCCAAGATTGTTATTCTTCCAAGTAGTCTCCCAAAAGGTGTTTTTTAGCATTTTGGTTTTATTATTTATTACTTCTGAAGCGACATGTTTAGCAGTATCCTTTATAAAAAAGATACTTAGTAATAATCCTATAAAAACAAATGCGATTCCTTGATAAAACGGATATGGTCTTAAACCATATTCAGAAGCAATCCAACCTGTTGTGTAAGCAACTATTGCAATTGAAAAATAACCAAAAGATTCATTCAAACCCATAGCTAAACCACGATGTTTCTCTCCTACTAAATCAATTTTCATCACCACAGTACTTGACCATGTTAAGCCTTGATTTATACCCAATAATACATTGGCAAATATGACCCAGTTCCAACTCTGAGCATAAATTAAGATAAAAGGAATCGGCACAGCAACTAGCCATCCAATAATTAGTAAATTTTTTCTACCAACTCTATTCGCTAAAGCGCCTGTAAAATAATTAGTAATAGCTTTTACAATACCAAAGACGATGATAAACGAAAGTATTAGGGAAGTTGCTACAATATTAAACTCTTCTGCCGCCAATTTTGGAAGAATAGTACGCTCTAAACCCACCATACCACCAACAAAAGCATTGACGATCAACAGTAAACTAAATTGTCTCCAATTTTCTTTAAGCCCTAACTGTATGTTGTCTTTTTTCACGAATTGAAAATTATTATTTGCTAACTATGCTGAAATATTTTAGTTTTTCAAAGAATTATGAGTATAGGTAATGAAGAACGTCTTAATTATTTCTTCTTATTTCGTTTATTATAATTCTTATCTCCTCTGGTTTTAGATTTTTTGTACTTTTTTGCTATTTCACGTCTGTATGAGCCGCCTTGATTAGTTTTTTGATTCTTTGCAGATTTTTCATGAAAGCCAGAGTTTATTCTTGGTTCTTCTCTACGGTTAGATTGCTCTAATTCTAAATCTCTTGGCCTTTCCTCCGGTGTTAATTCTGTAGAAATCTCTACTTCTTCAGGTAACTGCAAAAGTGGTATTTCATAGGACATTAACTTCTCAATTGCCTCTTTAAATACGATCTCTTTCTCAGTAAAGAATAAAATGGTATTTCCCTGTTCTTCTGCTCTACCTGTTCTGCCAATTCGGTGCATATAATTTTCAGGATATCTAGGTGTATCAAAATTAAAAACATGTGTAATTTTATCTAAATCTAAACCACGAGCCATCACATCAGTAGCTACCAATATTCTGTTAGATCCTTCATCAAATTGTTTTATAGAACGTATTCTATAATTTTGCGTTTTATTAGAATGTATTACACAGGTTTCTGAACCGAAGCGCTCTTCCAATGTTTCAAACAACCTGTCAGCACTTCTTTTATTTGATACAAAAATCAATATTTTACTGTAGGTGTCTTTATCTTTTAGTATGTATTTCAGTAAATTAACTTTCGTGTAAAAATTTGGAACCGCATAACATTGTTGTGCAATATTATCTAAAGGTGTTCCGCTTAAGGCGATGGAAATCTTTGCAGGATTGATAAAAAAATCATCAATTAAGTGTGCAACATCATCCGTCATAGTTGCAGAAAACATAATATTTTGCCTTCGTCCTGGCAACAATTCAAAAATATTTATCAGCTGAAAGCGAAAACCCAAATCGAGCATTACATCTACTTCATCAATCACCAATTTTTTTATATCTCTTAGTTTTAATGCTCTACTTAATGTTAAATCATATAATCTACCCGGTGTTGCCACCACTATATCTGCGCCAATTGCACAAGCCTGTTTTTGAGTATTAATATTTGTTCCTCCATAAACGCCCAGAATGCGTACATTTAAATATTTTGAAAAACTTTCTATTTGTTCAACAACCTGCAATACCAATTCTCTGGTAGGAACAATGACCAAAACTCTAGGTGTGGTTTGCTTAGAAAACTTTAGTCCTTGCAAAATAGGTAACATATAGGCAAAAGTCTTACCTGTACCGGTCTGTGCAATACCAACCATATCTTTACCAGATAGTATAACTGGAAAAGCTTCTTTTTGAATAGGTGTTGGCTTGTCAAATTTCAAATCATCAATTGCATATTGCAGTTGATTTGAAATATTAAAATTTTCGAAACTACCCATTAAAATATTTTTTTGGCAAAAATACATTATATAATTAGCAATATAGTTATAAAGAGAACATCTATATTTGTTAAAGTCTAATCACTATATTTTGCATCCAAAAAACCTTCACAATAAGCCTTATGATTTTAAGGCTTTAATAAGAGAACATCCAAAATTAGAATCGTATGTGTTTGTAAATGATTATAATACAAAGACCATTGATTTTTCTGATAAAGATGCTGTTTTGCATTTAAATAAGGCCATTTTAAAACAATATTATGGTATAGCTGATTGGAACATACCATCTGATTATTTATGCCCTCCAATTCCGGGAAGAGCAGATTATATTCATCATATAGCGGATTTATTAAGTATAAAAAATCAAAAAAGGGCAATTAAGGGTTTGGATATAGGTGTTGGCGCTAATTGTATTTATCCTATTCTTGGGGGTCAAATTTACGGATGGGAAATGGTCGGTGCTGATATTGATTTAACTGCAGTTCAAGCAGCTCAAAAAAATGTCAGTGATGCTAAAAATCTTAAAACTAATATAGAAATACGGCATCAAAAAAATAACGCGCATATTTTTGAAGGTATAATTAAAAAAGGTGAACATTTTCATTTTTCTATGTGTAATCCTCCTTTCCATACTTCCGCGGAAGCGGCAAAAAAAGCGGCATTACGCAAACTGAATAATCTAAGAAAAAAAAAGGCGTATACCCTAAACTTTGGAGGACAGTCAAACGAACTATGGTGCAATGGTGGAGAAGCCTTATTTATAAAGAGAATGATTAAACAAAGTGTAGCATTCAAAGATCAAGTAGATTGGTTTACCTGTTTGGTTTCAAAAAAAGAAAATCTATTAAAAATTGTAAAACAATTAAATAAACTTAATGCAATACATCAAATTGTAGAAATGGATCAGGGTAATAAGCAAAGTAGATTTATTGCCTGGAAATTTGATCGAAACTAATCTGGCAATTTACCGTGAATTTCTTCATAAATAATATCAAAATTCTTACGTAAATAAGTTCGTAGCTTGAATTGATAATCCTCTTTCAACCAGTTTACAAAGTTGTTCGTACTCTTACTAATGCATTTGGTATAATGACTAATTCTATAATCAATATCTTCGCTTAACAACTTAGCCAATTCTAAAGCATCATACACGTCTTCACTATTCTCTATACACATTTTTGCGTGATGTGCAATTGATTTTTCTAAAACTACTTTTGAAGAGAGACCGTTCTTTACAGATTCAACATAGGTTTCTCTAACACTATAATGCATATCCTTAGAGTTACTGAATTTTGCCAAAAGTTCTTTTGGCATTTCATATATAAAATTCAGTTCTAATTCTTCATCACTCAATAAATTATCTACGTAGTAATTTGGTGATCTAAAAATATTTTGCCAATCCAAATTTGTTCCCCATGGTCCAAAGCGATGGAAATTATTTCCTAAATCTACTACGGAAAAGGTTGACTTATTATTTAAGATTCGAGATCCTCTACCAATCATTTGATAGTATAAAGTCAAGGACTTGGTGGCTCTATTCAGTATGATAGTATCTACAGTTGGTTCATCAAAACCTGTAGTAAGAATACTTACAGATGTTAATATAGCATCTGGTGTAACTTTAAACCACTCTAATAATTGCTTACGTCGTTTTTTAGAAGTAGTATTATCTAAATGTTCAATTGGATAACCTGCAGATTTGAAAACATCATACACATACAATGATGTATTGATTCCATTATTAAAAATTAATGTCTTTTTCTCTTTCGAACGTTCTTCATAAGCCTGTAATAATTTCCCAAGCATATTGCTATTGGTATAAAGGTCTTCTGAAGATTTTACTGTATAATCTCCATTAGAACCAACAACTAAAGAAGTTAATCCTACATTGTAGGTGAACATTTCTGCACGTGCCAAAAATTCATTTTCAATTAAAGATTCTATACTTTCACCTACAATAAGCTCATTATAATTATCATTCATTGGCAACTTAACATTAGAACTTAAAGGAGTTGCTGTAACGCCAAGTATAAAAGATTTTTCAAAAAACTTAAAAAGTTTGGTAAATGAATTATAGTGCGCTTCATCAATAATAACTAGACCTATATCAGAAATATCAAGCTTAGAATCATTCAATCTATTATTAAGTGTCTCTACCATAGCCACAAAACAACTATAATTATTCTGATCGTCTAATTCTGCCTTGCTATCGACAACTTTATTTTTAACACCAAAACCAGATAGCATTTCTGAAGTTTGCCTACATAATTCAACCCGATGTGTCATTACTAAAACTCGGTTAGAATGATGTTTTAAGTATTGGCGAACTATTTCTGAGAATATGACAGTTTTACCTCCCCCGGTTGGTAATTGATATAATAAATGATAATCATCTGGAGCTTCTTCAAATAGTTTAAATATCTTACTTATAGCACCCTTTTGGTAGCTATATAGCTCTTTTCCAGTCTTTCTTTCCTTAAAATCTACAGCCGATGTTGTTATTGACATTTAAAACTTTGCTTAGTTTGCAAAAGTACGTTCTTTTTATAGTTTTGCGAAAAGAATTACTTAGATTTATTTTTTATGAGGCCCTTTTTTGGGCATTGGCCCTCGCAAATGAATGATCAATCCGTTTAAAAAATTTCGTAAAATCTGATCTCCACATTCCATATATTTAGGATGGTTTTCATTTCTAAAAAAAGCACCCAATTCACTTTTCGAGACTTTAAAATCAACTAAAGCACATATTTTTATAATTTCGTCATCACGCAGCTTATGAGCAACACGTAATTTTTTAAATATATCATTATTTGATAAAGCCATAATTTAAATAGATGTTTCTTTAAATTGTATTCCTAGTTTATTTTGAATTTCATGCACATGTAGTAGTTCACTAGGTAAAATCAAGGCAATTGAAAAGCCTGTTTTTCCGGCTCGAGCTGTTCTACCGCTTCTATGCGTATAATATTCGAGTTGTTCGGGTAATTGATGATGTATCACAAAGGCTAAGTTATTCACATCGATTCCTCTTGCCGAAACGTCTGTAGAAATTAATACTTGCAAACTTTCATTTTTAAATGCACGCATCACTTTGTCACGCTCTTTTTGTTGCATATCACCTTCTAAAGCTTCAACCGAAAAACCTTCTTCTTTTAAAGCTTTAGTTAAATTTTGAGTGCCGGCTTTTGTTCTACAAAAAACAATTCCTCTTTCATTTTGTCTATTCTCTAATAATTGAATTAATAAATTGACCTTCTCTTTTATTGAAGTTTTAATATATAAATGAGTAATATTAGCATTCACCAAAGCATTTTTGTTGACTTCAACCCTAGCTGCATTCGGATCCATATAGGTTTTTACTATTCTTTGTATTTCTTCTGGCATAGTAGCGGAAAAGAGCCAGGTATTTCTTTCGCCGTCAGTATATTTTAAGATTCTGTTCAAATCTTGCTTGAACCCCATGCTAAGCATTTCATCAGCCTCATCTAAAACCAAGGTTTTGATTTCTTTGATATTCACCTCGCCTCTTTCTATTAAATCTAATAATCTTCCAGGTGTTGCGACTACAATATGTGTAGTTCGTCTTAAATTTCTTAGTTGAATTTCAATTTTTTCTCCTCCGTAAACACCTTCGACAAAAATCTTTTCACCAACATATTTAGTGAATTTAAAGAGCTGCTTTTTTATTTGCTGTACCAATTCTCGTGTAGGCGCTAAAATTAAAGCCTGAATTATTGGTTTTTTTGTATCAATTTCATGTAAAATTGGTAACCCAAAAGCAGCAGTTTTACCTGTACCCGTTTGCGCCAGTCCAATAAAATCTGTTTTTGACTGCAAAAGTTTAGGAATTGTTTGTTCCTGAATTTCTGTAGGATTATTAATCCCTAACTCTTTTAATCCTTTTATATACTCTTTTCGGATTCCTAATTCTAAAAATGTTGACATGCTTTTGCTTGTAAAGTGCAAAAGTACATTTATTTAAAAGGTTTTAAGCTAACTCTTCTTATTAAAAAGAATTAAACATTACGAGCTAGCCAGTCTCCTACTTCACTTGTTTTATAGGCTTTTGAATTTTGTGCTAAATCTTCAGTTACAATTCTTTCTGACAATGATTTATTTACAACATCTCTAATAGCCTGAGCTTCCTCATTTAAATTAAACTGATCAAATAACATGGCAGCAGATAACACAGTTGCCAGAGGGTTGGCAATATCTTTTCCTGCAGCCTGAGGATAAGAACCATGAATAGGTTGAAATAAAGAAGCTTTGTCACCAACAGAGGCAGAAGGCATTAAACCCATAGATCCTGAAATTACAGAAGCTTCATCAGTTAAAATGTCTCCAAATAAATTTTCTGTTATTAAAACATCATATGAATTGGGCCATTGTACCAAACGCATGGCAACAGCATCAACAAATTCATAAGAAACCTCAACTTCAGGATATTCCTCTTCTAAACTTTGTACTGTTTCTCTCCATAATCGGGAAGTTTCCAAAACATTTGCTTTATCGACACAGCATAATTTTTTAGAGCGAGTCATAGCTAATTCAAAACCTTTTCTTGCTAAACGAATAACTTCACTCCTTTTATAAGTACAGGTATCAAAAGCCGTTTCGCCATTATCTAAACGTCCTCTTTCACCAAAATAAATACCACTTGTTAATTCACGTAAAAAAACAAGATCTGTACCTTCTATTCTTTCACGCTTAAGAGGAGAATTATCTATCAAAGAAGGGAATGTAAAGGTTGGCCTCACATTCGCAAACAAACCTAGCTTTTTACGCATTTTTAATAATCCCTGTTCCGGACGAACTCTTGCCGAAGGATCGTTATCAAATCTGGGATGACCGATGGCTCCAAAAAGAACAGCGTCAGCATTAGCACAGATTTCGTGTGTTTCATCAGGATAAGGGTCTCCAACAGCATCAATAGCTGCGGCACCTGTCAAAGCGGGTATCCAATTTATTTCATGATTAAATTTTGAAGCAACAGCATTCGATACTTTTACAGCTTGTTCTATTACTTCAGGACCAATTCCATCTCCGGCTAAAAGTGCAATATTTAATTTCATTAAGGTTAATTCTTTAGATGTTTAGCATTTTCTGAGTCGCTTTGATTGCTGAAACGGTTTGATCGGAATCCAGACCTCTTGTTATAAATTTTGTTTGACCATTCTGCCAGGTAATAATAGTTTCACATAAAGCGTCAGAAGTACTTCCAGGTGGAATTCTAACTGCATAATCAACTAATTTTGGTAATATTAACTTCTTACTTTTATACAGCTTGTTAAGTGCATTCATAAAAGCATCAAATTGACCGTCGCCTTGAGCATGCTCTTCAAATAGCTCACCATCTATATTTACCGAAATTGTGGTCGAAGGTCTTAAGCCTTTTGCATGCGTTAAGGCATACGACTCTACAATTACTCTTTCCTGATACATACTACTATCCAAAACATCTGAAATTATGTAGGGTAAATCTTCTTTAGTAACTAGCTCTTTTTTATCACCTAATTCAATAATGCGCTGAGTTACCTTTTGAAGATCTTCATTATTTAATTCAAGACCTAACTCTTGAAGATTCTTTTCAATATTAGCTTTTCCGGAGGTTTTTCCTAAGGCATATTTACGCTTTCTGCCAAATCGTTCTGGAAGCAAATTATTAAAGTACAAGTTCTTTTTATTATCTCCATCAGCATGTATTCCAGCGGTTTGGGTAAAAACATTTTCACCTACAACCGGCTTGTTTGCGGGAATTCTAAATCCGGAAAAAGTTTCTATTAATTTGCTCACTGTATAAAGAGATGTTTCTTTTACCGCTACTTCAATTTCATCGGCAAAAAAATCATTTATCACTGCTATTACACTTGCAAGAGGTGCATTTCCGGCTCTTTCACCCATCCCATTTACAGTCAAATGCAAACCTTTAGCTCCAACTTTTAGAGCTTCCATTACGTTTGCCACGCCAAGATCATAGTCATTGTGGGCATGAAAATCAAAATGTAAATCAGGATATTTATGTGTTACTTTAGAAAAGAACTCACGTGTTTCACTTGGGGTTAATACACCTAAGGTGTCAGGAAGCAATATTCTTTCTATAGGTTGTGTTGCTAGAAAATCTAAAAATTCAAATACATACGCTTGTGAATTTCGCATACCATTACTCCAATCTTCTAAATATACATTAGTAAGTATATTTTCACTTTGTGCTAGTTTAATAACACTTTCTATTTCGTTAAAATGCTGTTTAGGTGTTTTTTTAAGTTGGTATTTTAGGTGGTTTAATGAACCTTTTGTCAATAAATTTTGAACTTTGGCGTCTGATTTTTTCATCCAATCAATAGAGCTACCACCATCAACGAAAGTTAAAATTTCAACCTTTTCTAAATAATCATTTTCTGCAGCCCATTCAGTAATGTTTTTTACCGCATTAAACTCACCGTCAGAAACCCTGGCGGAAGCGACTTCAATTCTGTCTATATTTAGCTCTTCAAGTAAAAGCTTTGCTATTGTTAATTTTTCTGATGACGAAAAAGATACCCCAGATGTTTGCTCACCATCTCGAAGTGTTGTGTCCATTATTTCAATTCTTCTTTTCATCTAAAAAAGTTATTCAAAGGGTTTTTATAAAAGAAAATGCTTCGTTGAATATCGAAACGATTTTAATATTTTCTTAATTTAATTCTTTAAAAAGGTCTCGAATCGGCAATGATTTTAATCTCATCTTTCATTTTAACTAAGTAGTCAATATCGTCATAGCCATTTAACATATTGTCTTTCTTATAGCTATTAATATCAAATGATTCTTGCGCTCCGCTCTCTAACAAAGTAATTGTTTGATTAGGAAGATTAATTTCTATTTCAGTGTTTGGATTTCTCTCTACAGATTTAAATATTTTTTCTAAATATTCAGCTGACACCTGAACTGGTAAAACCCCAATATTCAAACAGTTATTTCTAAAAATATCGGCAAAAAAACTAGAAACAACACATCTAAATCCATAATCATATACCGCCCAAGCTGCGTGTTCTCTGGAAGATCCAGAACCGAAATTCTTACCTCCAACTAATATTTTCCCTTTGTAAATAGGATTGTTTAGAACAAAAAGTTCTTTTGGAGTATTATCCGGATTGTATCTCCAGTCTCTAAAAAGATTATCACCAAAACCTTTACGCTCAGTTGCTTTTAAAAAACGAGCCGGAATAATTTGATCAGTATCAACATTCTCAATTGGTAATGGTACAGCGGTACTTCTTAATGTTTCAAATTTATCGTAAGCCATTATACTTTTTAATCTTAAATTTATAATAATGTTCTAGGGTCCGTTACAACACCTGTTACAGCGGTTGCCGCGGCAACTAATGGGCTTGCTAGCAAGGTTCTTGCACCCGGGCCTTGTCTGCCTTCAAAATTTCTATTTGAGGTACTAACTGCTAGTTTACCTGTTGGCACCTTATCATCATTCATTGCCAAACAAGCTGAACATCCAGGTTCACGTAATTCAAATCCGGCGTTCTTAATAATTTCAAGTATTCCTTCTTCTTTGATCTGGGTTTCAACTTTATGAGATCCAGGAACCAACCATGCAGTTATATTGTCAGCTTTCTTTTTTCCTTTTATAATAGATGCAAAAGCTCTAAAATCTTCAATTCTACCGTTGGTGCAGCTGCCTAAAAAGACAAAATCAACTTCTTTACCAATCATAGCATCACCCTCTTCAAACTTCATATATTCAAGAGATTTTTTATAAGTTGTCACACCACCTTCAAGCATATTTCCATTAGGGATCTGTTGAGAGATACCAGTTCCCATTCCAGGATTAGTGCCATAAGTAATCATTGGTTCAATTTCGCTACCATCAAAAATCAATTCTTTATCAAAAGAAGCGTTTTTATCGGTTTTTAAGGTTTCCCAGTATTCCATTGCTTCATTCCAAGCCTTTCCTTTTGGAGTAAACGTTCGTCCTTTTATATATTCATATGTTTTTTCGTCTGGCGCTATCATTCCGCCTCGAGCTCCCATTTCAATACTTAAATTACATACAGTCATTCTACCTTCCATAGACATATCAGTAAATACATCACCTGCATATTCTACAAAATAACCAGTAGCTCCCGAAGTTGTAAGTTTTGAAATGATAAATAAAGCAGCATCTTTTGGAGTCACGCCAAAACCTAGCTTCCCATTAATAGTAATTCTCATCTTCTTAGGCTTTGGTTGCATAATGCATTGAGTAGATAGTACCATTTCAACTTCTGAAGTACCAATACCAAAAGCAATAGCCCCAAAAGCACCATGCGTGGATGTATGGGAATCTCCGCAAACAATTGTAGCCCCCGGTAAGGTAATACCATGTTCCGGCCCTACAACATGTACAATCCCGTTATTCTTATGACCAAGGCCCCAATGCGTAATACCCCATTCTTTAGAATTTTCTTCTAAGGCCTTTAATTGATTTGCAGACAAAGGGTCCTGAACAGGTAAATGTTGATTTATTGTAGGTGTATTATGATCGGCTGTAGCAAAAGTGCGTTCAGGAAACAATACTGAGTTCTTTCTGCTTTTTAAGCCTAAAAATGCTACCGGACTTGTTACTTCATGTATAAAATGTCGATCAATAAAAAAAACATCAGGCCCATCTTTTATCTTTCTAACTACATGTGAATCCCAAACCTTATCAAATAATGTTTTACTCATTCTATCTTAAATTTGTGAAATGACTAATTAGTTTTTCAAAAATAGAATTAAGATAAATGTTAGTATCATAAATTAATTAAAAACTACTTTTTCCAGCATTGATTTTAAGAGTTAAAGTATCTGATATTTAATTCGTTAAGTAATAAATAATTGTGATGGTCAAGATTGCATTTTACAGAGATGATTTTATTTAAAAATATTATTCCAATTCTTTTAAGGTCTTTTCAGCAGAAGCGGTAATACTTTTATAACTTTTATAACCCCATCTAGAAAAAAAAATAAGAAAG
>Ga0209344_10004539_pt1 | contig 12685 bp, 11 predicted proteins | sample Cruoilmetagenom6_FD_187293 | JGI IMG/M metagenome (GOLD analysis project Ga0209344, IMG submission 187293) | Oil polluted marine microbial communities from Coal Oil Point, Santa Barbara, California, USA - Santa Barbara Oil Seep Sample 6 (SPAdes)... | ecosystem: Environmental > Aquatic > Marine...
CAAATTCGTCCGACTGAAATTCAACAACGTGACAATGCCCCGGATTTATCCATATCTGCTGCGGCGTATGGTGATTGACAGGCCCAATCAGGTCCTCCTCTCGGGCATGTAAACATGCCCTGCCGGGCAAAGGGTGCAGCGACATCACATATATTCCAATGAGGCGCGGGTTTTTGTACCTGGTGGCAATCATGGATTGGGCAACGAGAAAAGTGCTGAGCTGGCGGTTGTCAAATACGATGGACGCCAGTTTCTGTGTAGAGGCTCTGGAAGAAGCCATCACCCGATACGGCAAACCTGAGATATTCAACACGGATCAGGGTAGTCAGTTTACAAGTTCCGCCTTTACCGACGTGTTGCTGGATGCCAAGATCAAAATATCCATGGACGGTCGCGGCCGCTGCATGGACAACATCTTCATTGAAAGGCTCTGGAGGTCGTTGAAATACGAATGCGTCTACCTGCACGAAATGACCGATGGTTTCGTGGCCAAACGTCATATCAAAAATTGGCTTGCGTTCTACAATGAAGAACGTCCACACTCGACATTCAACGGCGCAACGCCTGACGAAATCTACGAGTTGAAAAAAGAAAAACAAGGCGAGAAACTGGCAGCATGATCACACAACAAAATACACCTTAGCAAAGCTGCCAACCTGTCCAATAATCCGGGACCAGCTCAGTGTAAATTTAGCGGTCGCTTTGGGTTCGTCATATTGAACTGAACTGGAAAGAGAGGATCATAGCTTTTGTGGGCTGGTTTACCGGTCAGTACATCACGCACTCTCCTTAACCGCTCTATCTCACCTCGGTGAACATAATTTACCAATGATGTCCTTAACATCATCTGGTACAACTCTGCGCAAAGAGAGTTTATTACCTCTACGAACGAGGCCCAGCAGCTTATGTCCCATATCCTGCTTCACACTCCAAGCGTAGCAGTTTGGTGGGGCTAAGCATATGTTTTCAAAGAATTTTCTATTATATCAAGCACTTAAGTGCTATTGGAGCGGGCGATGAGATTCGAACTCACGACCCCAACCTTGGCAAGGTTGTGCTCTACCCCTGAGCTACGCCCGCGTCCTATAGAAATGCGCTTCAAAATATTGAGGCGCGCCAGCGTTATTGCGCAACTTGCCGATAAATGCAATAGGCTGATTTAAGTAAATTGAATTTTTCGCACATACTGCTCAAGGAGGCCACGATGGGCACCACTCAACAAGAACTTTTCAATCGCCTTGAGGCATTGGCCATTGAAACAAAAACCCAGCAGCACGAAGCAGCGTTTACCGTAGATGAAGCCCGCCAATTGCGTGGCGAAATCCCCGGTGGTCATTGTAAGAACTTGTTTTTAAAAGATAAAAAAGGGAAACTGTGGTTGATCATTTGCCTTGAAGAGACTCAGGTAAATCTTAAAACCGCACCTGCAAAAATCGGCTCTGCCCGCCTATCCTTTGGCAAACCCGACCTTTTGATGGAAACACTTGGCATTGCGCCGGGTTCTGTCACCCCTTTTGCACTGATAAATGATGACAAAACCACCGTTACTGTCATTCTGGAACAAAGAATGATGGCCCACCAACTTTTGAATTATCACCCGCTCCAAAATGAAGCGACAACAACAATTGCCTCTGATGATCTGATCAAGTTTATCCGCTCTTGCGGCCATGACCCGCAAATAGTAGACCTTGACTAGATATTTTGCCGCAGCCATTGCCTTTTCAACATACTTCCCATTGTATTTCTGTCAGCATTGGCCACTTTAAGCAAAGACATCAATAATTAAATTCAGCCAGAATAAAGCAACTAATCACAGGTTTTAAACTTATGAATGATACAATTATCGGATTGCAACCTGAAAAGGGCACCTCACCAACCGCAGCAGGAGGTGATCTTGTCAAGAATACGACACAGGAAACTTTCATGGCCGATGTTATCGAGGCCTCCAAAGAAATTCCTGTTCTGGTTGATTTCTGGGCACCCTGGTGTGGACCCTGCAAGCAATTGGGCCCAATAATTGAAAAAGCCGTTACAGCCGCTGGCGGCTCGGTAAAACTGGTAAAAATTAATATCGATGAAAACCAGCAGATTGCCCAGCAAATGAGAGTTCAGTCGATTCCGGCGGTTTTTGCCTTCATTGGCGGACAACCGGTAGACGGATTTATGGGAGCAAAACCGGAAGGTGAAATAAAAGCCTTCATTGAAAAAACCATTGCCGCAGCCCCAAAAAGCAACGCCGCTCAAATAGCTGAACTACTTGAACAAGCCAAGAATGCCCTTGCACAAGACGATGTTGATCAGGCAGGCCAGATTTATGCGGCAATTTTGCAAGCTGACAATGAAAACAATGGGGCTCTTTGCGGACTGGCCCGCTGCCAGATCGCCAAAGGTGATCTAGAAGGTGCCACCGCAACTTTGGCCATCATCCCGCCTTCAGCCGACAACGACCCGGATGTCATTAGTGTCAAAGCCGCACTGGAACTGGCTGCAAACCCGGTTGATGACAGTGAGGTACTGAAATTGTCTGAAACTGTTTCAGCCAATCCGGATGACTTTACCGCCCGCTATGATCTGGCCAACGCCCTCAATACCACTGGTAAAAAGTCAGACGCTCTTGACCACCTGCTATATATTATTGAAAAAAACCGTGAATGGAACGACGAAGCAGCGCGCAAACAGGTCCTGACCTTCTTTGAAGCCTGGGGTCCAACAGATGAAAACACAATTGCCGGGCGCAAAAAACTATCGGCTATTTTGTTTTCTTAAAAATACCCGACTTCAAAAAACAGGAAAACGCGCATGACCCAGAATGTAAAAAACAACAATTTGATTGACCCGGCACTACTTGAGATTTTGGCATGTCCGGTAACCAAACAGTCCCTCACCTATGACGAGGCCGCTGGCGAACTGATTTCACAGGCCGCACAACTGGCTTTTCCGATTCGCGACGGCATTCCAATCATGTTAATTGAAGAAGCCAGAGATTTAAACGAAAGCAAATAGAAAAATGATTGAATCCCACACACCGCCAAGCGAATTACGCGTCAGCAATCAGGGCAAATTGCTGGAAGTTACCTATGAGGACGGGCACGGATATGACCTGCCGGCCGAGCTATTACGGGTAGAAAGCCCAAGCGCCGAGGTACAGGGCCATTCTGCAGCTGAAAAAAGAACTGTTGGCGGCAAGTTAAATGTCAAAATCAAGGATGTTGAACCGGTCGGCAATTATGCCGTGCGGCTAATCTTTGATGACGGACACGACACCGGTCTCTACACATGGGATTACCTTGAACGAGTCGGTAGTGCTCAGGAAGAGATTTGGACGGATTACCTCAACCGCCTTGCAGAATTTAATTTATCCCGGGAATAAAAACAGCCATGGCAACCGAGTTGGAGAATTTACTCGCAACCCTTGATCTGGAAGCACTGGAACAGAATTTGTTTCGCGGAAGCTCGCCACAAGTTGGCTGGCAACGGGTCTTCGGCGGTCAGGTTATTGGTCAAGCGCTGGTGGCGGCAACCCGCACAGTAAGCGATGACCGTTCAGCCCATTCTCTGCACGGTTATTTTATCCGCCCCGGCGATCCGTCTGTGCCAATCATTTATGATGTAGACCGCTATCGTGATGGCAAAAGCTTTACCACCCGGCATGTGATCGCCATTCAACACGGCAATCCGATCTTTTCAATGGCAGCTTCTTTTCATCTCAAAGAAGACGGCTTTGATCATCAGGTTGACATGCCAAAAGTGCCGATGCCCGAAGATCTGCCAAGTGAAAAACAATTATTGGCACAATTTCAAAACCTGATGCCTGAAAACATGCGCCACTATTTTGAACGGCAACGCCCGATAGAGCTGCGCCCGACCGAACCCGAACGCTATCTCAACCCGGCTCACAACGAAACAGGCGGCCAAAATATCTGCCAGAATGTCTGGATCAGAGCCGTTCAACCCCTGCCCGATGATCCAGCTTTACATCAGTGCGTGCTGGCCTATGCCTCAGACATGACCCTGCTGGACACCTCTCTTGTTCCTCATGGCCGCAATCTGTTCGACCCCGAACTCATGATGGCCTCGCTTGATCATGCCCTGTGGTTTCATCGCCCGTTCAGAGCTGATGAATGGTTGCTCTATGCTCAGGACTCACCTTCCACCTCTGGCGCGTTGGGTTTTAATCGCGGCAGCATCTACACCCGTGAAGGTGCTCTTGTTGCGTCAGTCACCCAGGAAGGTCTGATTCGCACAAAGAGACATGATTAATATTTAAGCAAATAATATGTTTGCATAATTTTTAATCATCAAAGCAATTGGCTGTCGTTGAATCAGACTGATTATTTCTTTATATTTCAATGCCTTACATTTTATTTGAAACTTGGCACGGCACTTGAAAGGTAGATCCCGATGTAAGCCGTTGCATTTTGCAGCGGAAAATTTTTCGGGAGACACTAATGAAATACATCATCGCAATCATTAAACCCCACAAGCTGGATGACGTCCGCTCGGCGTTAGCTGATGCGGGCATTGAGGGGATAACCATTACTGAGGTAAAAGGTCATGGCCGTCAAAAGGGTCATGCGGAAATTTATCGCGGCGCTGAATATCAAGTCAACTTCCTGCCAAAAGTCAAAATCGAGGTTGCACTCGATGACAACCTTGTTGAGTCAGCAGTAAGCACCATCACCAAAGCAGCCTGGACCGACAAAATCGGTGACGGCAAGATTTTTGTCTTGCCGCTTGAGGCCGCCACTCGCATTCGCACCGGTGAAACCGGCGAAGACGCTATTTAAAGGAAGAGATTATGAGCAAATCTTATAAATATTCCGTCCCGGTCGCCGTCGGCGCTCTAGGACTACTAACCCTGGTCAGCCCGGTGCTGGCACAAGATGCAACCAAGGCCGCTACTCCGGCAACCATGACCATGGATGCCAAATATGTTTTCAATACTCTGTTGTTTTTGATCGGTGGTTTTCTGGTCATGTGGATGGCAGCCGGTTTCGCCATGCTTGAGGCAGGGCTGGTACGTTCCAAAAACGTGTCCATGCAATGTACCAAAAACATTGCCCTGTTCTCAATTGCTGGCCTGATGTATTGGGTCGTCGGTTATAACTTAATGTATGATGGTGTTGATGGCGGTTTCTGGGGTTCATTCTCCGTCAAAAATTTCCCGCTTCCAGGCAACGATACTGGTGACTATTCGGCATCTTCTGACTGGTTTTTCCAAATGGTGTTCTGCGCCACAACTGCCTCGATTGTTTCAGGCACATTGGCTGAACGCATCAAAATCTGGCCTTTCCTGATCTTTACTGTCCTGTTGACCGGCTTCATCTATCCAATTACCGGTTCATGGGAATGGGGTACTGGCTGGCTTGATAAAATGGGCTTTTCCGACTTTGCCGGATCGACCCTTGTTCACTCAGTCGGTGGCTGGGCTGCATTGGCCGGAGCATTGATCCTTGGTGCCCGTATCGGCAAATATGGCAAAGATGGTCGTGTGCACCCAATGCCTGGTTCCAGCATGCCTCTTGCAACGCTTGGCACATTCATTCTGTGGCTTGGTTGGTTTGGTTTTAACGGCGCCTCACAATTAGCAATGGGTACAATTTCTGACGCCGCTTCGGTTTCAAAAATCTTTGTGAATACCAACATGGCAGCAGCCGCAGGTGTTATGGTTGCCATTGCCCTGACCCAGATCCTTTATAAAAAGATCGACGTCACAATGGCCCTTAACGGTGCCCTTGCTGGTCTTGTCTCAATCACTGCTGAACCCTTAATGCCAAGCGTCTTGCAGGCCGTTATCATTGGCGGCATTGGCGGCGTCATTGTGGTATTTACTGTACCGTTACTTGACAAATTGAAAATTGATGACGTTGTCGGTGCCATTCCAGTTCACCTGGTAGCCGGCATCTGGGGAACCATGATTGTTCCTTGGTCAAATACCGAAGTAGCTTTCAGTGTCCAGGCACTCGGTGTTGTATCAATTGGTGCTTTTGTCTTCATCTCCAGTTCAATCGTCTGGCTTGCCCTTAAAGCAACCATCGGCATTCGCCCAACTGAAGAACAAGAACGTCTGGGACTTGACGTCACTGAGATTGGTGTCGAAGCCTATCCTGAGTTCGCAAAAGGCGGTAGCGCAGTCTAACTGACGCTTGCCTCCACACAAAACCAGCCCGCAATTTAACAATTGCGGGCTTTTTTATTGCCTGCACCCATAAGACGCACACAAAAAATTAACGCCACTTTAACTATGCGGAAGCCAAAATCAGCCCACAAGATTCTATGCAGACCGGGAAGACAAAATGGCACGCGCACAACGACAATCACAACCAATGGATACCGATGAAGGAACTGTTCCCGAACTGGTTCGGTTGTTCTTTAAAAATCGTCTCCTCGAGGTGCTTGGTCTTTGTTTGCTGGCAATGCTCCTTGCTTTGACCACAGCACTGGCAACATGGTCGATCAGCGACCCCTCCTGGAATAATGCGGTCAACAGCCCAATTGCCAATTACCTTGGATACCCCGGTGCCGTTGTCTCTGATCAACTCATTCAATATTTTGGTCTGGCTGTTTTCGTACTGATTGCCATCCCTATCATCTGGGCAATGAACTTGCTCGGCCATCAGGTCACTAAAAAACCGTTCAAGCGCGGTTTGTTTTTCATTCTCTCGGTCATCCTTTTAGCCTCCGGCCTGTCTCTGCTGCCAACGCCTGACAACTGGCCTCTTGGCTCGCGTATGGGAGGTGCTGTAGGCGATACCATTTCATCAGCTTTAACATCAGTTCTGGCAATTGCCCTAAAGGGTGTCTTTTCTACAATCTTTGCTTTCTTGATGTTTTTAATCGGTACCGCTTTTGCCATTCGCGGCGCAACCGGTTTCATGAACAGTCAACTGACAGCAATATCCTCGCCATTTAACGGTCGCGTAGCTGATTTTTTCACAACAACACTTGGGGCCGTCTCCCATCTGTTGTTGCAATTGATGGCACGACTGAAACGTTCCGGTCTGACATCGACAAAAAAGAAAAGTCTGGTCCAGAGACCGCCGGCCTTTCGGTATGACGAAAACACAGCTCCAGCCCCTAAAAAATCCGTCCTGCAAACTATAAGCGCTTTTGCAACGAATTTATCTATGCCTTCACTGTCAAATAAAGCCCGTCGCGTAGAACCGCGTTTTGAACACGCACAGCCTGACATGCCACCGGCAGAATTTCAGGAAGACTGGTCCCCGGACTATGACCAAGCCGGTGAACCAGATTATTTTGACACCGATTTACCAGCTCCAGCGCCCTCAGCAAGAGTCCGCGAAAGAGCCAAACCGATTAAACAGGGCAATAAAATCCGCCTTGATGTGCAACCAAATTTACCTTTGGGCGCTGAAGATGAATATGAGTTGCCACCATTAACACTGTTGAGCAGCCCACCACCAGAAGGAACCGGCCAAACCCAGTCGGCTGATGCACTGGAGCAAAATGCCCGGATGCTTGAAGGTGTGCTGGAAGATTTTGGCGTGCGCGGTGAAATTATCAAAGTTCACCCCGGTCCGGTTGTCACCCTTTACGAACTTGAGCCCGCCCCGGGTATCAAAAGCTCACGGGTCATCGGCCTGTCCGATGATATCGCTCGCTCAATGAGCGCCATATCGGCTCGCGTTGCCGTTGTTCCCGGCCGCAATGCCATCGGTATTGAATTGCCAAACAGCCACCGCGAAACCGTATTTTTGCGCGAACTGCTGGCATCACAGGCCTATGAAAAAACCAAACAGCACCTGGCTGTCGCTCTTGGTAAGGACATTGGCGGTGAGCCTGTTCTGGCCGATCTGGCCCGCATGCCTCACCTGCTGATTGCCGGTACCACCGGCTCAGGTAAATCGGTTGGCATCAACACCATGATTTTGTCATTGCTTTATCGCATGACACCGGACCAGTGCAAACTGATCATGATCGACCCGAAAATGCTCGAGCTTTCAGTTTATGAAGGTATTCCACATCTGCTGTCGCCGGTCGTAACCGATCCGAAAAAAGCTGTTGTTGCCCTAAAATGGGCGGTGCGGGAAATGGAAGACCGCTATCGCAAAATGTCCAAGCTCGGCGTTCGCAATATTGACGGATTTAACAAGCGGGCCAAACAGGCCCTGAAAAAAGGTGAAAACGTTTCTCGCACCGTTCAGACCGGTTATGACCCTGAAACCCGTGAACCGATTTTCGAAGAAGAGCCGCTTGATCTGACCCATTTGCCCTTCATTGTTGTTATTATCGATGAAATGGCCGATTTGATGCTGGTTGCCGGTAAGGAAATTGAAGGTGCCGTTCAAAGACTGGCACAAATGGCCCGGGCCGCCGGTATTCACGTGGTAATGGCCACACAGCGCCCCTCTGTCGATGTGATCACCGGTACAATCAAGGCCAACTTCCCGACCCGTATCAGTTTTCAGGTCACCTCAAAAATTGACAGTCGCACGATTCTTGGCGAACAGGGGGCTGAAAACCTGCTTGGTCAAGGCGATATGCTTTACATGGCTGGTGGCGGCCGGATTACACGCCTGCACGGTGCCTTTGCCACCGACCAGGAAGTTGAGGAAGTCGTCAACCATCTCAAGCAACAAGCATCACCATCTTATATTGATGCAGTTACAGAAGAACCGGCTGATGATCCTTATGTTTTGCCCGGCATGGAAGATAGCAACTCAGAAAGTAGCGATGATTTATATGACAACGCTGTTGCCGTAGTTCTGCGTGACAAAAAAGTTTCCACAAGCTATATTCAACGGCGTCTACAAATCGGTTATAATCGAGCAGCAACCCTGATTGAACGCATGGAAGAGGAAGGGCTAATTTCTGCACCTGCCCAAGGTGGCAAGCGCAGTATCCTTGTTGGTGATAGTGATCAGGTTTCCCACTAATTCTTGCCGGTAATAAAAAAGCCACGAAGTCTGATATTATCCAGCCAAATTAAATTGTTTTCCGAAAGGATATCTCTGTGCAAAAGCAATGGCTAAACCAACCTTCAATTACGCGCGCAATAGTGCGCGGCAGTTATCTATTGGTTCTTGCTGCAATGCTGGCAGTGCCCGTATTTCAGACCGCCTCTGCAGCCAAGTTCACAAAACCACAACTTGATGCAGTACGCGAAATCACCAACTACTTTAATTCCATCCGTTCCATGAAAGGTGTCTTTACCCAGATTGGACCTCGTGGCCGGGTTTCAAATGGCATTTTTTACATTGTAAAACCGGGCCGGATGCGGTTTGAATATGCCGCGCCCAATCCATTTTTGGTGGTCTCGGACGGTAGCTGGGTTTACGTCAAAAACCGCACCAGAAAACGGGTTGATCACTACCCGCTGACCGCAACACCATTAAGGCTTATTCTCGACAAGAAGGTCAATTTTTCCAAGGAAACTAAAATTCAATCAATTGACGAGACCAGCGAGCTGACAACCGTCACCTTAAAGGACACCAGCAGCTTTGCCTCAGGTTCACTGGTGCTGGTTTTTGATAAAGCCTCTCAGACCCTTCAACAATGGATCGTGGTTGATGAGCGCGGACGACGCACAACTGTCTCAATAAGCGATATCGAAAAAGGCGTAAAACCCGACCCCAAACTGTTCAAGGTAAAGTTGCCGAAATCTGAATTCAAAAACGATTCTGACAGAAATTAAGCAAAGCTAAAATTTTCAGACCGGACGCGACTTCATCAAACAAGGGGCCAAACAATGTCAAATAGTCAAACTTATGTCGGGCTGGACATCGACTTGCAACAAGGCGGTGGTATCACACCGATTGCCAAGATCGTTCTCGATGCGCAGCTTTTCGGGCTCATTACCGATGAAGAAACCTGCAAAGGCTGGCCAGCCGGTAAAATCCAGGAACTTTACGACAAGGTTGCCAAAGCTTGGGAGCCATTTGGCAACCTGCCGTCAAGGCTTCCTGAAGATCTCCGTGAAAAGCATACCAAATTATATGAACCAGCCATCGACACCACAAAGCAAAGCGGCTGGAACCCGGACCAGGATCTGGAAAACGATCGCTAATCCTGTTACATCATGCTCAAAAATCAAAATATTGTTGCCGTCTTAGGGCCAACCAACACCGGTAAAACCCATCTGGCAATTGAGCGTATGTTGGCGCATAAAACCGGCATGATCGGCCTGCCGTTACGGCTGCTGGCCCGCGAAGTATATGATACCGTCTGCGCCCGAATTGGAGCCCAAAAAGTAGCACTGGTAACCGGCGAAGAAAAAATCATTCCAGCAAGCGTCAAATACTGGATATGTACAGTCGAGGCCATGCCGTCTGCGCTGGCTGTTGAATTTGTCGCCATAGATGAAATCCAGTTATGTGCCGATTTTGAGCGCGGCCATGTTTTTACTGATCGCCTGCTGCACCGACGCGGCACATCACTCACCATGTTCCTTGGCGCTAATACCATACGCGGTATAATCGAAGAACTCGTACCTGATACCCGATTTGAAAATCGCACAAGATTGTCAACACTGACCTATGCCGGCAAGAAAAAGGTTTCACGCCTTCCCGCTCGCAGTGCCATCGTCGCCTTTTCCAGTGAAATGGTTTATTCGCTGGCTGAACTGTTACGCCGCCAGCGCGGTGGTGCCGCCGTTATCATGGGCAGCCTGTCACCCCGCACTCGCAATGCCCAAGTTGAGCTTTATCAATCAGGTCAAGTTGATTATCTCGTCGCAACCGATGCAATCGGCATGGGTCTCAACATGGACATTGAACATATTGCCTTTGCCGCTATGCACAAGTTCGATGGCTTGCGTCGCCGCCCCTTAACGATTGCCGAAATGGGCCAAATCAGTGGTCGTGCCGGGCGCTATAAAAATGACGGGACATTCGGAGTCACTGCTGAAGCGCATGAACTGGACATTGAAACCATCGAACACCTTGAAGGCCATCAGTTCGAGCCGGTTAAGATTGTTCAATGGCGAAACCGCAATCTGAATTTTTTATCAATCGATCATCTCATCGCCAGCCTTAAAGCCCACCCCAACCGTCAGGGTTTAGCGCGTTCACGCTCTTCAGCCGATGTTGAGGCATTGGAGATTTTATCCCGCAATAACGAAATTACAGAGATCATCACCGGACAAAGTCAGGTCGAATTACTCTGGCAAGTTTGCCAATTGCCTGATTATCGTAGTATATCAGCTCACAACCACGCCGAAATCATTGCAAAAATATTTCAGTTTCTATCAGGTTCAACCGCTTCCATAGATGATGACTGGTTTGCCCGGCAACTTTCCTATTGCAACAGTGTAAAAGGTGACATTGATGCGCTTTCTAATCGAATTTCCCATATACGAACATGGACTTTTGTGGCAAACCGTTCCGGATGGGTTAAAGATCCTGTACATTGGCAGGAACAAGCCCGCGAAATTGAGAACAAATTGTCTGATGCCCTGCACGAGGCACTGACTTTAAGATTTATAGATCGACAAACATCGCAGCTTATGCGGCGTCTGCGTCAAAGGGAAGATTTTATGTCAACGATCGAACAAGATGGCTCGGTAATAGTTGAAGGTGAAACCATTGGAACATTGTCCGGTTTCCAGTTTTTTGCCAAATCTGACAAGGCTGAAAACTCCGCAGCACTAAAAGCTGCTGCCGCCAAAACAGTGAGCGATGAAATCGAAGCACGCGCCACCTCTGTGGTTGCCATGCCCGATCAGGAACTGCAACTAAATGCTGAGGGAAAAATCATCTGGCAAGAGGCCGAAATTGGCGTCCTGACAGCCGGTGATTCCATCCTGCGCCCAAGGCTTGCGCTATTGGCTGATGATTATTTGCAAGGTGCTGACCGTGAAGCTGTAACTTTTCGGGTACAAAAATTTTTAGATCGCCATATCGCAACGACCCTTGAGCCGCTTTATAATTTGAAGGAAGATGAAGCCATCACCGGACTGGCGCGCGGTGTTGCATTTGCCATCACTGAAAACCTGGGGGTAATTGACCGTGGCGAAATAGCCAATGATGTAAAAACACTTGACCAAACCATGCGTGGAATGCTGCGCAAACATGGCGCCCGCTTTGGCGCCTATCACATCTTTATCCCGACTTTGCTTAAACCTGCCCCAACCCAATTACGGTTGCTGTTGTGGGCATTATGGCAAGAAAAGAACAATGGCCTTGATCGCAGCACACTGCCGCAAGTTCCCGGGCAAGGTTTAACGTCCTCACCTGCTGACCTGACTGCACCGGCTGCCTTTTTTCAAATAGCAGGGTTCAAGCTCTGTGGGTCACGCATTGTTCGTATCGACATGCTTGAAAGGCTGGGCGACATGATCCGCAAGCGGGTATTCTGGCGCCCTGTTACAGATATTGAAAAACGGCCCGAAGGCTCCATAGAGGGCGGCGGGTTCAGCGTTATCGCTGATATGATGTCTCTGGTTGGTTGTTCAGGTGATCAATTTTCAGATATTTTGAAAGCCCTTGGATATAAATGCGAACGTCGGCTTCTGCCAAAAGCAGAAGAGCAAAAACCCGATGATGCACCACAACAGCCCGACACCGAAGCTGTTGCAGCACCCGATGCCAGTACTGAAACAAAACCGGTTTCAAATCCTGAAGCTGAAACTGTGGCTGAAGTTGAAGCTAAGGTTGAGGCTGAAGCTGACAAGCCGAAAGAGACCAAACCTGATTTAGAAAGTGCCCCAGAGGCTAGTGAGGCTAGT
>Ga0209344_10004540_pt1 | contig 12681 bp, 11 predicted proteins | sample Cruoilmetagenom6_FD_187293 | JGI IMG/M metagenome (GOLD analysis project Ga0209344, IMG submission 187293) | Oil polluted marine microbial communities from Coal Oil Point, Santa Barbara, California, USA - Santa Barbara Oil Seep Sample 6 (SPAdes)... | ecosystem: Environmental > Aquatic > Marine...
AGGAGACGGCAGATACCGTTGCGAAACAGTTTGCCGATGAACTGGAGACGCTGCGAACAAGCTACCTTGATGTCGAGCCGGTCGATGTTTTCTTCCAGATATCGGCGCGTCCCTTGTACACCATCAACAGGGAACACTTCATCAGCGAGATCATCGTGTTGTGCGGTGGTCGAAACATTTTTGACGATCTCGAGGATTTCGCGCCGTCCGTGTCCGTTGAGTCGGTCCTGGACCGCGATCCGGAGGTGATGCTGGCCGCTGCCAATGCAGGTGATGAGGCCTTCGTTGAATGGGAGCGCTGGCCGGGCCTCGCTGCGGATCGCTACAGTAACTACTACCTGCTACCCGAGACGATTGGGCGCGGCACACCGCGTCTTGCCATGGCCGCGCGCTCGGCCTGTACTGCACTCAATCAGTCGCGGGCTAACAGGGCGGCATCGCAATGACCGTACACGTTCGTCGCGCGACTGGCGAAGACCTGCCGCGGGCCAGGGCTTTGTTGTCAGATGCCGGGTTGCCGGTCGACGACCTGGCGGCGAGTCACCTGGCATTCGTCGGAACAGTCGCAAACGACGTCGTCGGATTGATCGGTTTCGAGAATCACGGTCGTGTTGGGTTATTGCGTTCCCTGGTGGTCGCGGAGGACGCCCGGACCGTTGGGCTGGGTCGCAGGCTGGTGGCTGCGCTCGAAGCATCAGCGCGCGAGCAGTGCGTGGATGAGCTCTGGTTGTTGACGATCGACGCGGACCCGTTTTTTGCCCAACTGGGCTACCAGATTTGTGGCAGGCAGTCGGCACCGGCGGCGATCAGGGAGACAGCCGAATTCAAAGACCTGTGCCCGGGTGATGCGTTCCTGATGTGCAAGAGTTTGTAGGAACACTTACCTGCTGCGATTCCAGAGGACTTCCTGTCCATTCTCGGCGCGCGCCAGCACGCGAGCGATGACGAACAGCAGATCTGAAAGCCGATTCAGGTACTTGATGGCTTCGGGGCGAACGTCCTCGTTCTGCGAAAGCGTGTAGACGCGGCGTTCGGCGCGGCGTGCGATCGTTCGCGCAAGGTGACACGCTGCGGTCGCAGGGCCGCCACCTGGCAAGATGAACTCCTTGAGGCGAGGCAGCTCTTCGTTGAGTTGATCGAGATCACTCTCGAGACGATTGATAAAGTCCTGGGTCACCGCGCTGTGACCGGGTATGCAGAGCTCACCCCCAAGTTCGAACAGGTCGTGCTGCACTTCGGTCAGGATACTGCGGACTTCGTCCGGCACCGAGACGTTAGCCAGGACGAGGCCGATAGCACTGTTTGTTTCGTCGACCGTGCCATAGGCCTCCACTCGTGCGCTGTTCTTCGGCGTGCGGCTGCCATCGCCGAGTCCGGTTGTGCCATCGTCGCCAGTGCGCGTGTAGATCTTGCTCAGTCGATTACCCATGCCGCGACCTTAGGTAGCGGCTACAACACTGTCAAGACAGACGCTTGTTTCCGGGCGCGGTAGCCGCCATAGTTCTGGCCGTGAAAACATTTGATGAAAACACGGCATCGGCCTACCTGAATGTCGCCCTGGCGGCGGCGTCGAAGGCGGCGGATATCAGCCGTTCCTACTACGCCGGCAATTTCACGGTCACGACCAAGGATGATATGACGCCTGTGACACAGGCGGATGTTGAGTGCGAACAGGCTATTCGTGAAATTATTCTCGGCGCGTTCCCGGAACACGGGTTTTACGGTGAGGAGACCGGTCGTACGCAGGAAGGTGCCGAGTTCCTGTGGCTCGTCGATCCGATCGATGGCACCAAGGGCTTTGTCCGGCAGTACCCGTTTTTCTCAACCCAGATCGCGCTGATGCGCAACGGGGAAATCATCCTGGGCGTTTCGAGTGGCACGATGATGGATGAACTGGCGTGGGCTGAGAAAGGCCGGGGCGCCTGGCTGAATGGCAAGCCACTCAAAGTCAGCGGCATCGACAACCCGGATAGAGCGGCAGTGTCTGTTGGCAACCTGAAGTCGCTGGCGGGAAGTGCAGGCTGGGCATCGCTGGGCAGTATCGTCGAGCGTGCTGATCGCATTCGCGGCTACGGCGATTTCTATCACTACCACCTGCTGGCGGCAGGCAAGATCGAAGCAGTGATCGAATCAGACGTGAACATCCTGGATATCGCGGCCCTGTCGGTTATCGTGACCGAGGCAGGCGGCTTGTTCACAACTATCAACGGCGAAAAGCCGGACCTGGAGATTCGCTCTGTACTTGCCGCTAACCCATCGCTGCACGCGAAGTACCTTGAGTCGCTGCGCGGCTACGTTAGCTGAGTCGTTCCCGTTGCGATGAAGAGGCGCGTCGAACGCCAGGTCACGGACTCCATCGGTGTCGAATAGAGTTCGGTGAGCCGCTTTTCGCTTAGCACATCATCAGTCATGCCAATATCCCAGCGCCCATCACCGTATAGCAGCAGGCATCGATCCGCATAGCGCACGGCGAGGTTTACGTCATGCAGGCTGGCAATAACGGCCGCCCCGTTATCGGCTCGCTCCCTGAACAGGCGCAGCGCGTCAAGCTGGTGCTGCGGGTCGAGATGGTTGGTGGGTTCGTCGAGAAGGTAGATATCGGGCTGTTGCGTCAATACCTGCGCAATCGCCAGTCTGCGCCGCTCGCCCCCTGACAATGTCAGAACATCGCGGCGAGCGAGGTCACCGAGGTCAACCGCTGCGAGTGCGGCACGTCCAATGTCGACATCCTCATTCGACTCCCATTGAAAGCGACCGATATGCGGGTGCCGGCCGATCATGGCGGTGTCCAGCACCGTTGCAGGGAAAATATCGTCGACATGCTGTGGCAGCAGTGCGAGTTGTCGCGCGATGACCTGCCGACTGCTGGTGGAAATATCATTGTCACGAACAAGAACCTGACCGCTGGCTGCGGGGCGCAGACCGGCCAGTGTGTGCAGCGTCAGGGACTTGCCCGATCCGTTCTGGCCGAGCACGGCGAGTAACTCGCCGCGGCTGACGTCCATATCGAGCGCTTCGACGAGCCTGCGCCCTGACACCTCGACACGGACGTTCCGGCAAGAGAATAGAGTAGGGGCGGTTGCGCTCATGATCAGAGCGTAGCTCAGCGCGACGGGTAGAAAAAGCGGCTTTAGTCGGAGAGGTTAATTTCGCTGGCGGTCAGCGGCCCGATCATTGCGTACTTGAGGCTCGATGGGATCTCCGAATCGTCCTCGGCGAGGGCAATCCGTCCACCCATAATCTCAGCATAGCGTTGCGGGTATAGCGGCTTGCGGCCTGGTTCTGCAATCCCGTCCGGGCCGATGGGGTGGCCGTCAATCGGGCTGTACTTATCGGTCGCACCGAGTGTGTGCAGGAATTCGTGGGCAATGATGACGTTGTTCGTGCCGCGATGGCGTCGGCTTGCGTAGCCGTTGACGATGCCGACCATGCCTTTCTGAAGGCCGACCGAGTTTTCCAGGGTAACGGCCAGATCGGGTCGGTGATAGCGGACGAATATGCGCACGTCCGGTTCGATGTCGTCCTGGCTGTCAGTTACGCTCGATGCCCACCAGCGCATTTTGAGCGACCAGGTCATAACCGACAGCATGTTGGGTTCGGCGGGCATTTCGGGTGGCTGTTCGCGTACCTGCGAACCAAGTTCGATGCGTACGGGACGCTGTACATTACTTCCGTAGCGTTCGGCCTCACGCGCGAGAAAGGTCTCAATACCTGCGAAATGTCGAAGCTTGAGATCCTCTATGTATTTGGTCGATTCAACACTGCCATCCGCGTTGATCGGGTAGACCTTGACCCACAGGCTGTTGTTCCAGTCCGTGCTGCGCGCCTGGGTTAGCCAGGTGCTGACGACAACAAAGAACAGAACAAACAATAATATCGAAATGCGTACTGCCTTGAACATCGGCCTGCCTGTGGCTTCTGGATTCCCGGTCTAGAGACCCGGGGCACGTCTTGCTCCCGTAGCATGCTCAAATGCGTAGGCGATCTCTATGAGCTGCTTCTCATTCCAGGGTTTTCCGATAAATGACAGGCCGATTGGCAAGTCTGAGGCGAAGCCGGCAGGCACCGTGATGCTCGGATATCCGGAAATCGCGGCCAGTGATGAGCTGCTAATGCTAAAGGAGTCACCATTGGCATGGTCGATCATCCACGCCGGACCATTCGTAATGGCGATGAGGGCATCCAGTTGATGCTGCTCCATGGCTTCGTTGATGCCTTCACGGGCTATGCGCTTGCTGTCGGCGAGCGCCTCAACGTAGGCGGTATCCGTTAGCGGTCCTTTTTCTTCTGCTGCAACAAAGATCTCCTGGCCGAAGACAGGCATTACTGTTTCGGCGTTGGCATCGTTATAGGCGATTACATCAGCGAGGGTCTGTACCGGAGAACCTGATGCCGACAGATACTCGTTCACGTCGGCTTTGAATTCGTACAGCAGCACTTCGTACTCCGCGTCGTTCATACCGATTGTGTCGATCTCGATGTCGTCGACGATCTCTGCGCCCAGTTCCTTCAACGTGGCCAGGCTGGTTTCGAAGACAGCCTCGACGTTCGGGTTGGAACCTGCACCATAGAAGGAACGCAACACGCCGATTCGCATTCCGCGCGCCGCGTCCGCTGTCAGGTTGGACGAGTAATCGTGATGGATTTCGGCATCGGCCGTCGCGAGGTCATCTGCATCGACACCGGTCATCACCGTCAGGAGGATCGCTGCGTCACGCACCGAACGTGCCATCGGGCCCGCTGTATCCTGGCTGTGCGCGATCGGGATGATGCCGCTGCGGCTAACGAGGCCAAGTGTAGGTTTGATGCCAACAATGCCATTGATGCCGGACGGGCACACGACGGAGCCATCGGTTTCGGTACCGATGGCAACAGTGGTCAGATTAGCCGCGACCGCAACGGCCGAACCGCTCGACGAGCCGCAGGGAGAGCGGGCCGTGTCATAGGGGTTGCGTGTCTGCCCACCAACACTGCTCCAGCCACTCGACGAACGCGTCGAACGGAAATTGGCCCATTCGCTGAGATTGGCCTTGCCTAGTATCACCGCACCTGCGTTGCGCAGTCGCTTGACGATGAATGCATCTTCCGGCGGCACGTGATCTGCGAGAGCGAGCGACCCTGCGCTCGTGTACATCTGGTCGGCGGTATCGATATTGGCTTTAAGGACGACCGGGATGCCATGCAGCGGACCTCGAGGGCCGGACAACTGCCACTCCCTGTCCAGAGATTTGGCAATGCTGCGTGCGTCGAGGTTGATCTCGATGATCGCATTGAGCGCCGGCCCTGACTGATCGACTGCCGCAATGCGGTCGATATACCAGCCCACCAGTTCTTCCGAGGTGATCTCGCCACGCTGCAGCTGGTCGTGCAGGTCGGCAACATTCGCTTCAGAAAAGTCTCGTGGTCCCGCGTCGCATGCTGCAAGGACGCACAGTGCAAAGCTCAGCCAGAGTGTGCGCACAGCTTACTCGGCATCGTCGTCGGGGTGTCGTAGGAATGTCGTTGATTTCTTCACGGTGAGCCCCCTCGTCAAACGAGCATTGTAACCGAGGTTGGTCTCGTACAAAGAAAAAGCCCCGCGGCGTTAGCGGCGGGGCCAGATTCTCTTTTTTTCAAAAGAGGTAACTGCGAATCAGGTAACCGGTGACAGATGCTTTCTTATAATTATTGGATCCAAATCTTCTTTTTTTATTGTTATCTTTCTTCTGGCGTCTAAATCCTGTTTCCGTCCGGTTTACGTACCCGTGCGCAGCTACACTTCGCTTGGGCAGGGTACTAAAAGCAAGACCTGTGCCAACCCCTGCTGTGGACGTGATTTCAATGATTTAGCGATCGCTCAACGCCCGGACTCTTCTGTTTCTGGTGGTTTTTGTAAAATAACCCGTCAGTTTCGGGTTGTTGCACATCACCTGCATCGACAAGAGCGCACGCTAAATCGCTGATAAGTCACAACTAAAGGATTTCGGAAATCCGGATATGGAGAATCCTGTCAAGTTATTCGACAGTTTCGGGTGGCTGGGCGCGCTCAATCAGGCCGGCCACGCTGAAAAAGCGGCCATTGCGCACAACGGCCACCACAGCCAGTGCTGCATTGATGTCCGATAGCGGGTCGCCATCCACGAACACGAGGTCAGCAACCGCCCCGGTCGCGACGCGGCCAAGTGCCGGGTCCACGGCCAGCTCAGCGGCGGGGTTGGCACCCGCCGCGCGCAGTGCCTGTTCCGGCGTAAGTCGAGCTCCGACCAGCGCGCGCAGCTCGGCGTGAAGCGCTATGCCGGCGGGTAGTCCGTTAGGGCTGCTGCCGAGAACCACGGCGGTCCGTCTTGTGTCGAACGATGGTGGCTCACTGAAGCGCCGCGCCACTGGTTGATCGAATCCGATGAGTCTGGCCGGGCGTGACTGCAACAGCGACTCGAGCCCGTCGGTCATCGCGTCGGCCGCGCCGGAGACGTTGCCCACCGGCCAGTCTGTAGCGGGCAGTACGCGAGGGCCCGGCAGGTCTCTGCCCGACCAGACGGCATTCAGGTGTTCGGCTTCAGGATGATCCGTAACAATAGTGGTCACACCTGCGGCCAGGATTAGCGGGCCGGTCGATTCATCGGCCGCCAGCGGCAGTCGCGCCCTCACGTCGACGTAACCGGGCAATACCGTCAGGTCGCCCATATCGATCACGATCATGCCCGGGCGATCGGCGTGAGATTCGACTGACTTGATGCGGCCACCTTCGATGACAATGTCGCGATTCCGCTGATAGCTGCCGCTAACGCCATCGAACAGTCTCGCGGCATGTATAACGAGCGTGCCTTGTGGTTCGCTCATTCGAGGCAGAGACCGGCGCAATTTTTCGACAACGACGGCCGGTGTTGACTCTATCGTTGCCCGAAACGGGACCGTTCGTGACGACCACGCGTTGAACAGTCGCTGTCGAATGGCGCCCCCTGCGGAATAGAACATCCGGTGCTTGTCGAGCCAGCTGACCGGGCTGTTGGCATAGTCTTCGCCGTCCATGTAGCGCCGGATCAGTCTGGGCTGTGAGAGGATAACCATGTCGAGCGCCGACTCGCCCTCTCCTCCGCGCCAAAACGTGATGAGGCTTCCATCGGGCCGCCACGACGGGCCAGCCAGGCGCTCGCTACCCGACACCAGGATGTCTTCGCGTTCACCGAGGCGACGTAACACGAGTGACCATTTGTCGTTGGCACGGTGGACGTAGACGAGGTGCCGGCCGTCAGCCGACCACGCGGGTTCTGTTTCGTCGCCGGCTCGGCTGCTCAGGCGCCAGTGGAGTCCGGTAGGCAGGTCGACTTCCCAAAGGTCAAACCCGGTGCCATTGCGATCCGACGCAAAGGTCAGGCGCTGGCCATCCGGGTGCCAGGTCGGATGAACGTCGAAATGAGCGCTCTCGCTGATGTACCGGGTTTGCTCGCTATCCACATCGTGCACCCACATACCCTGTTTCTGATCGACAATAGCCGTGTAGACAACGCGTGAGCTATCCGGGGACCAGCGTGGCCGTTGTGCGGAACCGAGGCCCTTCGTGACATTCGAGGCAACTCCACCAACCTGCGGTACAGCCCAGACATCCCCGGCCAGATCCATGACGAGTCGGCCATCCGCTGCAACATCCACGGACAGGTTGCCGCCGCGCGTAATCGTCTCGTCAGCCTGGCTCGCGATGCTGGCCAGAATAAGGAGCAGGATGGAAAGGGTGCCGAGTCGCTGGATCATCATGCGTCGGGATTAAAGATGCCACCTTCGCGACGGGGGTCGGCGGCGACCGCGAATCCATCGTTGTCATCGAAGACCGCGGCGCCGACACCGCCGAAGTACATGACAAGACCAGGGAATACGGAAACAGGAAGATCGACCTCCGGCAGATCCAGCCCGGGTTCTGCTTTGAGCTGCACGACGTGGCCACTCGTGTCCACGTGCACGCGTGGGTGGGCGATGGCATCGGCGAGCGACATACCGAGCTGCATGTAATTGATGAGGAACTGCTGCATCGCCGTTGTGATGCGATCGGCACCTGGCGATCCTGCCGCCAGCACTGCACCGGCACGGCGTGCGACGCTCGGGGTCATATTGGAGGGCAGGCGCGCTCCGGGTGGCCCGGCATCGAGGCCACGGCGGTTGAGTTCGATTTCGCCGAGACAGTTATTTAGCCACAGCCCCGTACCGGCCGGCATCTCGCCAGAGCCGTAGCCCGACGATGCCGTGATAGCGCAGCCGTTACCGCTATCGTCGACAACAGACGTGTGGACCGTCGATGCCGAGGTCCAACGAGATAATAGTCGGCCGCTCCGTGCGGCATCGATGAGACGCGCAGCCTCTTCCCCGACATTCTCGGCGAGATCGAGATTTCGTTGTCGGAAGTCGAGGCAGGCACGTTGCGACTCGATGAGCCGCCCCAGCGAGTCTGTATCCCAGCCGTCACCATCGAGATTGGCGCAGGCCAGTAACATGGCAGCCAGCATCGATCCACCCACGGCCGGAGGCGGGTTGCTCGCAAGTTGCCAGTCGCCGATGCTCGTGATCAACGGCTTGCGCTCAACAGCACGATAGGAGCTCAGGTCCTCGAGGGTCAGCATGCCGCCGCCGTCTCGGCAGTGTGCGGAAATCGCCCGGGCGATTTCGCCTTCGTAGAAAAGGCGTGCGCCGTCACTGGCGATCGCATCGAGGGTGTCGGCAAGGTGCGGGACGTGAACCGCATCGCCGGCATCGATGAGCGAACCGTCATCTCGGTGCAGGGCTCTGTGACCGTCCTCACTCCGACCAAATATGATGTCGCCGGAGTAGCCGAGGTAGTAGTGACAAGCCGCCGATAACGGGAAGCCCTCACGGCAAGCGCGAATGGTTGGCTCGAAGATGGCACGCCACGAGGCACTGCCATAGTTTTGCCAGGCATCTTCCATTGCTGCCAGTGTGCCGGGCACCGAGACCGAACCCGGCCCGACCAGGGTTGTTATGCCGCCGCCATAGTTGACCGATACTTCGACGGCACCCTGTTTGCGCCCGCTGTCCGAGAGCCCTTTGCCGGGTACAGCAACATTGCCGTCGACAGTGATCGGGTCGGCACCGTCACTCCAGATCGTGATGAACGCGCTGCCGCCCAGCGCGCAGACGCCGGGTTCTGTATTGATCGTCAGCAGGGCGGCGGCCAGTGCGCAGTCAACGGCGTTCCCGCCGACGTCCGCAACTTCCCGGGCCGCATCGGCCGCCAGCTGCGACGTGGTTGCGACAGCGACTCTGGACACTAAAAGTGAATGACCGAGCGGATGCTCTTGCCCTCATGCATGAGATCAAACGCCCTGTTGATGTCTTCAAGCGGCATCGTGAATGTAATGAATTCGTCGATCTTGATCTCGCCGCCCATGTACTGCTCGACCATGCCGGGAAGCTGCGAGCGGCCCTTGCAACCGCCGAATGCTGTGCCGCGCCAGACGCGACCGGTGACGAGCTGGAACGGGCGTGTCGAGATTTCCTGGCCTGCGCCGGCAACGCCGACGATGACCGATTCGCCCCAGCCCTTGTGACAGCATTCGAGCGCCGAGCGCATAAGGTTCACATTGCCGACGCACTCGAACGAATAGTCGACGCCGCCGCCTGTCAGTTCGACGATGACATCCTGGACGGGGTCGTCGTGGTCTTTCGGATTGACCGTGTCGGTTGCACCGAATTGTTTCGCGAGCTCGAACTTGTCCTCATTGATATCAACGGCAACGATGCGTCCGGCCTTCGCCATCACAGCACCCTGGATAGCACTTAGACCGACGCCACCCAGGCCAAACACGGCGACTGTCGCGCCCGGCTCTACCTTCGCTGTGTTAAGTACGGCACCGATGCCCGTCGTGATGCCACAACCGAGCAGGCAGACTTTTTCCAGTGGTGCTTCCTTGCTGACCTTTGCAACCGCGATCTCGGGTAACACCGTGTATTCGCTGAACGTCGACGTGCCCATATAGTGGTATACGGTTTTGCCATTGTGCGAAAAACGTGAGGTGCCGTCGGGCATTAGCCCCTGGCCCTGCGTGACGCGAATCGCCTGGCACAGATTCGTCTTGCCCGACGTGCAGAAATTGCACTCTCCGCATTCGGGTGTGTACAGCGGAATGACATGATCGCCGACCGCTACTGACGTCACGCCAGCGCCGATTTCTTCTACGACGGCTCCGCCTTCGTGGCCAAGCACGCTTGGGAAGATTCCCTCGGGATCTTCGCCCGAGAGTGTGAATGCATCGGTATGGCAAACACCGGATGCGACGTTCCGGAGTAGAACTTCGCCCGCTTTCGGGCCCTCGAGATCCAGCATCTCGATTTCCAATGGCTTGCCCGCTTCCCAGGCAACCGCAGCGCGTGTCTTCATCAACCATTCACTCCGTGTTCATTTTTCCGCCGCCGCATGTTCTCACGAATTCACTCCGGGTTCATGTGCTCAGGACTACTCTGGAGCTGCACTGGGACAAACCGGAGGACGACATGAACAAAGTAATGACAGCAGCGCTTGTAGCCGGTGGCCTCATGCTCCTGAACTCGCCACAGGCCACAGCGCACACAGAAGCACGGTACTCATACCAGCCGCCGAACTATGACTACTACGCGCGCCGGTCCGAGTACATGCCACGCTGGCTGAAACGCAATGAGTCGTTTCGAAAGTGGTACCGGCATTCCTCGCTGAAGCGCAACCACCGAATCGCCTGGGGAGAGCTCTTCGATATCTATCGCTGGGAACATCGCCATGGCTATCGCGGCAACAAGCGGTATCGGCACAACGATTACTATAGTGGCCACAAGCGTCATCGGGGGCACCGTGGTGAGCGCCGCCACAGGCACTGACACCGCCGAGTAAATGTGAAAAGCGCAGGCCGGCCCGAAATCGCCCGGGCCGGCTTTCGTTGTGATCGCGTCTGCTGTAAAAGACGTATTTATGAATCTCGATGAACTACGAACCCGGTTGTCCGCAGTCGACAGCAAACTGGTGGAACTGATTGCCGAACGACAACAGATCGTCGGCGAAATTGGCAAGAGCAAGCTCGTGACGGGTAAGGGCACGCGAGACTATGCGCGCGAGAAGGACGTGCTCGATATGGGGCGCGCGCAGGCCATTGATGCCGGCGTCGATCCGGACCTCGTCGAAAATCTCCTGCAACTCCTTATTCGCACCTCGCTGGAGAGCCAGGAACGCGATCGCGTAGTGGCGGAAGGCAAGGGTGATGGACGCCGCGCGCTGGTTATCGGTGGTGCGGGCAAAATGGGTCACTGGTTTGTCGATTTCTTTGCGTCACAGGGATTTACCACGACCGTCGCCGATGTGACCATCGAAGACGGGCCCAACCAGTTCAGCAACTGGACCGATGCCGGGGTCGACTACGACGTCATCGTCGTAGCGGCGCCACTGGCCGTATCGGGCCGCATCCTGGCCCAGCTTGCCGTGCTGAATCCCAAAGGCCTTATATTCGACATCGGCTCGCTTAAGTCACCGCTTATTGACGGCATCGAGGAGCTGCGTGCGGCCGGGTGCCGCGTGACATCACTTCATCCCATGTACGGTCCGGATACGCGACTGTTGTCCGGCCGCCACCTGATTTTTTGCGATGCGGGCGACGCGCAGGCAACAGCGGATGCGAAGGATCTGTTCGCCGCGACCATGGTTGAGCAGCTCGACATGGGACTCGACGATCATGATCGCCTGATCGCTTACGTACTCGGTCTTTCGCATGCGCTTAGCATTGCATTTTTCACCGCGCTTGCTGAGAGCGGGGAAGCTGCACCGAAGCTCGCAAAGTTGTCCTCGACAACCTTCGATTCGCAGTTGCTCGTCTCGGAAGCGGTGGCGCAGGATAATCCCCGCTTGTATTTTGAAATCCAGAACCTGAATAAATTTGGGCTCGGTCCGCTTGATGCACTTTGCGATGCAGCCAGGCGTATCCGGGAAACAGTCGCGGACGGCGACGAAAGAGCATTCGTCGAACTCATGGAAAAAGGACGTGACTACCTCGCACTAAGGAGCTGACGATATGATGTCCATGGAAGAACTCGAGGCGCAGCTTGAAGCAACCCGCCGGCAGCTTGAAGAGCTGACCGCGGAGGTCGCACGAAACGACGAAATAATGCGGCGCGCACAAATGCGCGAACTGCGATTGCTGCAGGCGGAAAACCTGGACGGGCTCATTCGTGCCCTGATTGACGGTCTGCGTGTGAGCTATGGCGTCGACTATGTCAGCCTTGTCATGTGCGATCCGGACCATGACATTCGCCACCTGCTACGGGCCAACGGTACGCCTGCGGAGGAATTCAGGGACCTGCTGGTCGTCGAATCAATTGCGGGCCTCGCGCCACAATACATTGCCCTGCAGCAGCCCTGGCTGGGCAGCTTCGCCGCCTGCGATCACCAGCTCATCTGTCCGGGTGCCGGGGATGCCAGGAGCATCGCGATGATTCCCCTGTCACATCGCGGCAAGTTGCTTGGCAGCGTCAATCTCTGCAGCAATGACCCAATGCGCTTCACTCATGTGCACGCCAGCGATTTTCTCGCACACATGGGCGTTATCGCATCGTTCTGCATCGAGAACGTTGTCAACCGTGCGCGCCTGCTGCGCAGTGGATTCACGGACGTTCTGACCGGATGGCACAACCGCCGTTACCTGACGGTACGGATCGGTGAGGAACTGGCTCCCCCCCCCC
>Ga0209344_10004541_pt1 | contig 12669 bp, 12 predicted proteins | sample Cruoilmetagenom6_FD_187293 | JGI IMG/M metagenome (GOLD analysis project Ga0209344, IMG submission 187293) | Oil polluted marine microbial communities from Coal Oil Point, Santa Barbara, California, USA - Santa Barbara Oil Seep Sample 6 (SPAdes)... | ecosystem: Environmental > Aquatic > Marine...
CCGCTGCTTGAGTTGATCCATTTCACTATCAACTCTGATAATGATGAGACATTCTCGTGCGCAGAATGTGTTACATATTTGACGATTCACCTGCGAATACCGAAACAAACACGTCGGTTGAGTTTTTAGACTCTACGGCTTTATCCATCATTCGAACCAGCTGAATCCGATGGGAAAATTGTCTGTGACGAACAACTCGGCGGACTTATTCGTTCGTATCGTCGAGCGGCTTAAGTTGACCCATTTCATAATCACCCTGGTAATCAAGAGATATTCTCGTGCACAGATTGCGTTTCGTATTTACCAAAACACCAGCGAATACCTACGAATTCGGTTCTGCTGAGTATTTGGACCCTACGAGGTTTTGGGGGGCAGGTCACCTGTTCGATATACTCAGAGAGGAAGCGTAGAACCGACGATTCGAATCAATAGACAATCGACTTGTGGTGACCCAAAGCTCTTTCGACTCGACATTAAAGTCAAAGAACGAGAGAAAGCCGCATGAAGACCGAACTGAATGCATCAAATATACCACACAAACTCGCTGGCCCTCTACTGACAGCGGAAATACCTGTAAACCGAGACCGACAAATATTGAGACTAAATAAGCGACGCATCGGTAATTACTTCCACAGTTGCTGGGCCGTTGTGCCTGAGTGCTTGCCCAATAGCATGGTCAAGTTCATCTTGATGCTCGACCCGGATTCCCAACCCGCCGCAGCTGGTGACGAACTCGGAGATATCGGGATTGACGAGTGAGGTCTGCCAGACCTCCCAAGTGCCGGCTTGCTGCTCCTTGGAGATCTTACCGAGTTCGTCGTTGCGCAAGAGCACATGCGTGATATTCATCTCGTGCTTGACGGCGGAAGTCACCTCCCACGGGTATTGCCCAAATCCCCCATCGCCCGTGACCACAACGATCGGGCGACCCGCGAACCGTTTCCAGAACGCATCGCGTGATACTTTGTGGGCTTGTGTCGCCGCCCAAGCGCCGAGCCCGGCGGGGTAGCCGAACCCGATTGAGCCGAGGTACCCGGACATGAGTACCGATTGTTTGCCGCTGGATTCAAAGTATCGCCCGAAGCTGTAGGTGTTGTTGCCGACATCAACGCAGATAATCGCGTTCTCTGGGATGACACGATTCATCGCCTCAAAGACGGCTACAGAGCTTACTCCTTGTCCGCGATCATCCTTGAGTCGGCTTGCTTTTTCATCGCGCCAGATGCTCCACCGCTCTGCGATCTCATCACGCTGATCCTTAGAAGTATGTATTCCGGCAAGCTCATCCTTCAATATCCGAGCCGTGATCCCCAGCTCACCCCAGACGGGGACATCAACGCCGTGGAACTTGCCAAGGTTCATGCGATCGTAATCGACTTGAATGATTGGTTTCTTTGGTGTAATTCCTGTGTGGTTTGAGAAGCTGGCCCCAAAGACAAGCAGCACATCGGACTCGTTCATGAAGTAGCTTGCGATCGGTGTCCCTGATCGACCCAAAACTCCGCCTCCGAGCGGGTGCCCGCCGTTGATCTTAGCGTTGTGATCTCCGATGAGCCCCTTGGCTTTAAATGTCGTGAGCACCGGACAGTTGAGTTCCTCGGCAAGTGTTGTGATGGCGTCCATCTCAAAGCGGGCACCGTGCCCAACGATGATGACCGGGCGCTTCGCTGTCCTGAGGAGTGAGAGTGCAGACTCGATCGATTCGCGTGGCGGCGTGATCGACACGGGAGTAAGCCGCCCGTCTGGTTTCCCAGCTTCACGATCATCTGCCGGGATTGTCTGGACATCATCTGGAAAGATGATATGGGACACACCTTGCTTGATCAGGGCTGTCTTCATAGCCAATGACATGAGCTCGGCATGATTCGATCCGGGAAGACTGAGATGACTGAACTCGGTGACCGCACCGAACGCGTCCTTGAGCGGGAGTTCTTGAAACGCACCGGGGCCAAAGACCTGCTGATTGACTTGCCCGGTCAGCGCGAGCATCGGAGATCGATCAACCTTGGCATCCCAGCATCCGGTGAGCAGGTTCGTGGCACCTGGGCCAGCGATTGTTAAACACGCCGCGGGTCTTCCGGTGAGTTTACCAAATGCAGAACACGCAAACGCCGCGGCTCCCTCGTGGCGGATCCCGATATACTCCAGGTCACCCTTCTCGGCTTGTTTGCGGATGGCATCAGCTAATCCCAGGTTCGAATGCCCAACCATTCCGAACACATGTGTCAATCCCCAGTTGACCATGGTCTCGGCCATCACATCGGTGACCGTTCTGGGATGCTCTTTGGTGCTTTCAAGTCCAACATAGATCCCGTCTTTGCGTTCTTCGACTGGATAGGTTGGGATCCCATCGCCAAACGCCCCAGGAGATTTTCCCGTGATTGGATCAAAGTCCCATCCGTGCCAAGGGCAGCGGAGATAGCACTCGCCTTCTTCGTTACACTCGATTGATCCCTCGCCGAGCGGGCCGCCCTGATGCGGACATGCGTTGTCCATCGCGGCATATTGTCCGTTGTGATGGGTCAGGCAGACCTGCTTTACAGAATCTCCTTGGGCTATTGAGACCGTCATCACTCGTCCATCGGGCAACTCGTCTTTCAACGCGATACGGTTCCAGGTGAGTTCTGCTGGCACGCTGTTTGGATTATTCTCATTGGACATTTAGGCCTCGGCTTTCAGTGTTTCAGATTCCAGATTCGGGGATATGATCCGTATTCGTTTCAACTGGGTTCATGAGGGATTTCTTGCATATGACATCACGAGGACACTGCCCAAACTCGTAGCCCACATCATTCGCGTCTTGTTTGAGCGCACGAGCAAACCAGTTGGAGAGTGGAGCCGCAGTCACTCCGTGAAGCAGGACACTCAAGATCACCGTAATCATTACTACTTGAACAATCGCTTCGCTGTGCGGCACCGGGAGCTCATCGATCACTAATACCGCAAAGAGAACGGATGCGAGCCCTCGTGGTCCAAACCAACCAAGGAAACCGATCGTCGATGGTCGAAGCCCCAACCCGATCATCGACACGGCAACGGGTACTATGCGGACAACTGTTAGACTCAAGGCCGCGTACGCCCAGACCTGCCAGCTGGCCGTCTGGAGAGGTTTCCAAACGAGGGCGAGCCCGACAAGGAAGAATGTTGTAAGCATCAGCAGTTGGGATTCCGCTTCGGCAAAGTCAAAGAGACATTCTTTGACCTCCTTGCTGGAGTTACCAACAACCAGCCCGGCGACAAATGCGCCGATGAACCCGTTGCCGCCGATTTGTGATGCGCCAACATAGGCGATGATCGCGAGCGTGATCCCCGCGAGTTCTCGATACGAATGCTCCATCCACCCTTGTCGAATTGCCCTTGTCATCAACCACGCGCCGATACCACCGATACCGATCCCTGCCAGCGGGCCCAGAACAAGCTGCTTGGCTGCAAAGGTCGCGCACTCAACCGTGGTCATCACGGTTTCGCCAGCCCCTTGCATCTCATGCCCAATACTCGCAAGGGAAGCGAAGATGATGACCAACGGAACCGCGATCCCATCGTTGAGCCCGCTCTCGACACTCAGTCCTTGCCTAACTCTCAGTGGGACATGTGTATTGGTGACAACGGCCTGTCCCAAAGCGGCATCAGTCGGCGCGAGCATCACTGCAACGAGTGCCAACTCCCAGATCCCGAGATCATCAAAGAAGAAATACGCGGTTCCCGCTCCGACGATGATGGTCAACGGCATCCCGATACCCAACAGCCGGAACGGAATCGCCGCACCCCGAATGAGTGCACCCAGTTGTATCTGAGCAGCATCCGTGAACAGCACGACCACTAGAGTGATCTCGCCGATGAGATGGATGGTTGAATCGAGATTCTCGAGTTTGCCAAAGATCGTTCCTAAACCGATCGACTCGCAAACGCCCGGTGCCAATAGAAGCCCGAATCCAACAAACGCAAGCGGGCCCGTGATGATGCTTCGCGATAGCAACCGGGAAGCCAATCCGAAAACGAAAACGAGTACTGCGAGAATAAAAAGGTGGGTTGTTTCAATCATCTTCATCCTCCTCATGGGTGCATCGGCAATCCAACTCCTCGACCGCCTTTGGCAGCCCATACACAACAAGCGTTTGCCCTATGCTGATCAAATGATCCGCCCCAGGAGCGCCTTCATACTGACCGTTTCCAATCATCACGCCGAGCACAAGAATCCCATGATCCTTCAGCCGGGCTTGAGCAAGCGTTTTATCCGCCATCCAGTCACCAACACGCACGGTGATCTCAGCAATCCGGTAGTCGCCGTGGAGATGGAGCAATGTCGAGAAATCTCTCGTTTCGAGCTCGGTATACCGACCAAGCGCCCAGGTGATAACACCGCACATCGCTCGATCAATGTATTTGCTCGATGCCAGAATATAAAAAATGAGCAAGCCGCCGATCAGTATGAATAGTCGGGTTGAATCCGCCTTCTCTTCGATCCCCACAAGCGATACGATCAGCGTCCCGCTCGCAGCAACAAGCCCGATGTTCCCAAGCAGCATCAGAACGCCAATGATCCGTCTTCGGAGTGGATGTGTGACGATCTGCTCTGACTCTGATGTGGTAAACCCCGATCCCGTCAATGCCGATCGTGCTTGAAACCGTGCCGCATCCTGTGACATCCCTGTGAGGCGCAAGGCAACAGCCCCCACTCTTGTGACAACGAGCGAGAGAATAATTACCACAAAGAGCGACACGAGCGCGATCATAATTGACTACCTCATACGAACGAGTTTTATAACTTTGCAGGATCGTAGTAGAACAGGATGTGTTTGGCCTTCGAGTTTTCCCATCGTGTCACCTGCACTTGCTTTGGATTGAATGTTGAGCCGTCTTTCAGATCGACTTTCAGCTCATATTCCGCGAAGGTCGTTCCATTCCCGTTCCCATCATCATCCGCACCGACCGAGCGAACTACGCACCCGTGGAATGCCGCGACCTGCTCGAGGATTTTGTGCTCATTGGCAATAATGTTCGCTTTCCCAATGACCTGATCCCCATTCGCCTCCTCATTGATTGCGTCGTCTGCATAATAATCCTCCATCCCTTTTACAAACTCGCCTGCTTCAAGTTGGGACATGATGGTTCTTTGAATCTCGAGTAGCGTTGTCATAATTTCCCTTTCACACTGTTTTGTCGTTCGTATCTCTTGATTATTGTGAAACCCAAGCACGCAAGATGCTCGGCGTATTAGTCATCTTTCAGCTCGAGACGGTCAATATGATCTCCAAGTAGTGAATACACTGCCATTAAACACCCGCATACCGAACCCCCGCCAGATCCGCGATCTCGCGTTTCCAACTAACTAAATCAGTACTGTTGAATCCAGACAACTGATTATGACCGCACGCCCTTGCGAGGACCGACATCAAATCTGTAGAAGCTCTGAAGAACCGTTCGAGACGGCGTGCGGACTCTTCAATAATGAGCCGCTCCCGTAGATGCCCCTTCTGAGTTGCAATTCCAACTGGGCAGTTGTTCGAATTACATGCGCGCATGCCCAGACACCCTATCGCTTGAATCGCGGAGTTTGAGACCGCGATTGCATCGGCACCGAGCATCATCGCCTTTGCAAAGTCGGCCGGTGTCCGCAAGCCACCCGTGATGACGAGCGTTGTTCCTGGACTCACACAATCAAGGTGCTTGCGAGCTCGGGCGAGCGCTGGGATTGTGGGAATCGATATGTTGTCACGAAAGATCGTCGGTGCTGCGCCGGTTCCCCCGCCACGCCCATCGAGGATTATATAATCTGCTGATGCTTCGAGGGCAAAGTCGATATCGGCTTCGATGTGCTGAGCACTGAGCTTGAAACCGATCGGTATCCCACCTGTCACCTCCCGGACCTCATCGGCGAGTTCTTTGAAGTCAGTGGATGATACAAGGTCAGAGAATGTTGCGGGGCTGATCGCGGGCGTACCTGGCTCAATCCCACGCACTCGCGCAATCGTGAGATCAACCTTCTCGCCCGGCAAGTGCCCACCCGTTCCCGTCTTTGCCCCTTGCCCACCCTTGAAATGGAATGCTTGGCATTTGGCGACTTTGTCGAGCGAGTATCCGAACTGTGCAGAGGCAAGTTCATAGAAGTACCGACTGTTCGCATTCTGCTCCTCGGGCAACATGCCGCCTTCACCGGAGCAGATTCCCGTCCCAGCAAACTCCGCGCCCATTGCAAGCGATATTTTCGCTTCTTTCGACAAAGCACCGAAGCTCATATCGCTTACGAAAATAGGCATTTCCAGCACCAACGGCTTCTTCGCGCGAGATCCGATGGTCACTCTGGTTTCTACCGGATGATCATCAAGCAGCGGCTTGGTTGCCATCTGTGCTGTAATTATTTGGAGATCATCCCACGATGGCACATCCTGACGGGGAACCCCCATGGCATCTGATGGACCATGATGCCCAAACTTGGAGAGCCCATTCTTTGCAAGCTCTTGAATGAGATTCGCATGGGGTTCTTCAGGAGCGCCATGGACATCCGCGTACAGACCTTGATATTCTTCACGCTTGTACGGTTGTGGATTTCTTTGTTCCCACTCAGCGATCTCATCTGCATCGACAAGCACGCACATCTCGCCATCATGCAGGTCAATCCATGATTTAAACTTCTCGAGAACCTCCGCGTTGTTGTATTCTGAGACCCCGGTGTCAACTCTGTAGTCCCAGCCGTGAAGCCCACAGATGAGATTGTCACCCTCAACGGAACCGTCGGCCATGAGTGCCCCGCGATGCAGACATCGTCCATAGAGCACCGATACTTGGTCTTCGCCATCACGCCTGAACCGGATAACCACAAGGTCTACATTTGAGACGATCGCGTGGACCGGCGAATCTGCACTGAGCTCATCCCATTTGGCAACTGATACTACATTCATTCGGTTCATCCTTATTCATGCCCTACGGCTTTGACTCATTTTCAAACGAAGGCGTCCATCGACGGACTTGCTCTGGAGTGGTATCCAAAATGACGAGCCCGCCCACCGATCTCAGATACCCATCAATGATCACCGGCTCACCCGCAAGTTGAAGAATCTCGTCCGTCAACTCGGCCTTTCCATTGATGCGGACAAGCGGGAGGGTTTGAAACTCATTTGGATTGGCAGAAACAAACAATGGGGGTAGCCCGGCATCAATACATAGAATCGCGCATGCTTTATGACCTTTCCCATCTCCAGGTTTCATGGCGCCGATGTAGCATTTCCCATCCACAATCTCGCCTACAAGCCGAACCGGTTCACCCCCATTTACTTCGGGCTTGATAACCGCCGCCTTGCCGCTGGGATCCCCTCGTATCGCATCAGGCTCCGGCGCGAGTTGGATCCCTCGCCGATCGTTCCGCGCGAGTCTCCAACCATCAACAAGACAACGAAGCCCATCAAACTGGGCAACCCGTTGAGCTACTCCAAACTTCCCGATCCCCATTATGAAATATATATCACCTTCATCGGTAATAATCATCGGGTACGGATCTACAAATACAGTCCCTGACCATGATTCGATTGCCCCCGTTTGTACGATTGTTGCACCAGGATCGCGTTGACGCCCTGCCAGAGCCATGGACAAAACAATCATACCCACGAAGAGCATTGGGATGACGAGCAGTAGGAATTTGCGATGGCTCTTCGGGGTAGGGAGATAGCCAACATAAAAATCAGGTTTTATCTTCTCATGCGAAAACTGCTTCATCCCTTCTCTCCGATCTCGCCGTTGGTTGGGATCGCGGCTGGCTCGACCGGCGACCCGGGCTCGTATGGGACTGGATTGAGCATGACGCGCTTCCCATCAACACGCAACTCATAAGTTGGAACCTTCTCATGAAACGGTGGCGGGCTCTGCCCATTGCCGGGCAGATATTGATACCCGTGCCAAGGACAAGTCACACATCCATCAACTATCTGTCCCTCGCCCAGTGGCCCACCTTGGTGGGCACACACATTGGACAGTGCGGACAGCCCGTTGCCATGGCGGAATATGGCGACGCGTTCTTGATCTTGGAGACAGATCACCTTCCCACAGTCTTGCTTGAAGTCGTTCACCTCACCGATGTCGACCCAACTCGCATTTGCCGGGAGCCCTTGCGTATCACGCTTGCGCTCATAGAGCCCCTCAACAAGATGAAGAGTGGTCACGAAACCAGCGCCAAGAATCATCAACTGCCCGTACAACGGGTGTTGCTCAGATAGGAGTATACCAAAGAACACATGAAGAACAATGAATCCATAGGCCAAGTAAACCATCATGTGGAGTGATTTCCAGGTCCGTGCAGACAAGAACGCCAACCAGAAATCATGACTCGTAGAAGCCAATGTAAAGAGAATAAGCAATGCACACAATCCGAGGATCTCAAATGGAAATCCACCAATGGTTGCAAACGACGCATACCCGTCAACCACAGCTGGGAGCGGGGCGCGGAGCCCGAATCCACCATAATAAATGAGCACGAGCACTGAATGAACTAACGCCGCTAAAAACATTGTGACACCAAAATGCCTTCGGTTATACAGCAACGGGGCAGCGAGCGTTGTAAAGCGTGAGATGGGTCCGATGCAAAGGATAATGTGCAACAGCACAATAGCAAGTGTTGAAAACGCCCGGATCAAAACGATCATTATCGAGAGCGAGTGTTCACCTTGATGAGCCAAAGAGCTGATGCCGACAAAGGCCAAGATGTAAATAATACAACACGCAGCAAGAATAAAGTCATACCTTTTCTTGTGCGGGTTCCACTGAACCCATGTATAGCTATTGGTCACGCTCTGCCCCCTGTTCAGTTGCAGAGCCGGTCTGATGATCACGCGCGTTCATCTGAATGGCCAAGATAACTCCGATCAATAAGATCGGCCAGAGAATCATCCAAATCCTTGCATGCCGTTTTCGCAGTTCACGATTCATGCTTATCACCCACTTTGTCTTTGGTCAGAAATTGAGCCTTGATAGTGGCCGGCCACACGGCAACCGCACCCGGAAAGAAGAGCAGCCGGACCGGGAATGGCGCTCCTTGATACACCGGATCGATCCGTGGTGCGACAAAAAATACGAACCGGATCGCCAGCACAATTCCAACCGTGTAGTAGATTGCAAAAACCCAGAGCAGGAATCCGATAGCACTCATCTGAGCAGACCTCCAATACGAACTGCAGAACCATCCATTACATCATACTTCATTATCGAGTTCCACAATCATATCGAGCTGAATGCTTGCGCCGCTCGGCAACTGCGCCGCCCCCGTCGCGGTGCGGGCGTGCTTACCCCGTTCACCATAGAGAACGATTAACAACTCCGATGCCCCGTCAATCACTTGCGGGTGACTTGTGAATGAATCCGAGGAGTTCACGAATCCTTGGAGCTTGAGAATAGAGACAATCCGATCGAGATTGCCGATATCTTTTTTTATAATCGCCAGCAGATCCAGTATCGTGTCCCTTGCCGCTCTTTTGGCATGAGATTCGGACACTTCTGTCCCCACCTGCCCGCGTTGTTCACTCACCCGAGCGGATACAAAGAGAAGCTTCCCAATTTGCTTTGTGCCCAGATAGTTCGCCACCGGCTTCTTGGGTGAGCCAAGAACAAGCCCGAGTTCGATCAACTTGTCCTCAACTTGGCTCATCACACACTCCCCCCATCTAACAGGCACTTGATATACAGTGATGCTCCAGTGAGCTGGCATCCGTTCTCCTGCAACGCACAGAGATACGCCTGCCCGTCTTGGTCAACAAAGACCAATCCTGACAAATCAAGCGAGAGAGCGGCCTGGTCATTGCATGATTCAACGAGTTCTTGAAGCCTCAATCGCCCATCGGCATCAAGCCGCCCTTCGATCACGATCGCGCTACCGCCGTTGGCGTTGTGTTGAATCGAAAGCTTTGAGACATGGTGCTCCATGCAATACACATGGCAAAGAGCGTGCCAAGTATTCAACCTTTCCCCAAACCCCGCTCACAGCGCGTAGGTCATGAACTCTGGTCAATTACTGAACCCACTGAAAACTAAAGGCACGCTCTGCCGTGCCCGACACGACTAGGCGTGGCGCAAGCTACAAACCGAGCCTGGTCATTTTGCTCCGCAGTGTACTCGGGGGGAGCCCAAGAATGCGGGCAGCTCCCTTCTCTCCCCCAATAACCCCATCTGTCTGATTCAACACGCTTCGGATATGTGCAGACTCGATTTCATCGAGTGATTGCCCAACTGCAGACAACTCGGCTGATGACCCGCACAGATCAGCATCTCCAATCCGCAGAATGCGATCTTCACAAAGGATGAGGGATCGTTCGAGGATATTGCGAAGCTCGCGGATATTCCCCGGCCATGGGTATCGAACCAGCCGATCCATCGTCCCCGGATCAATCCCATCAACATATGTGCCAACGACCCCGGAAAGTTGCGTCACAAAATAGGACGTAAGGATCGGGATATCCCCGCCGCGTTCTCGCAGAGCCGGCACGGCTATCGGGAACACATTCAAGCGATAGAACAAATCGGAACGGAATCGTTGATTTTGTACATCTGCTTCAATGTCCCGGTTGGTTGCCGCAATCACACGCACATTGACCTGAATCGACTCAGCTCCTCCGACCCGCTCGAACTCATTTTCTTGAAGCACACGCAAGAGTTTGACCTGGACTTCTGGAGAAATTTCTCCTATTTCATCAAGAAAGATCGTCCCGCCATCAGCAAGTTCAAACCGTCCCTTTCGATCCTGCATCGCCCCAGTGAACGCACCCTTCACATGTCCAAAGAACTCGCTTTCGACAAGCCCAGATGGGAGAGCCGCGCAGTTTACCTTCACAAACGGCCCATCACGCCGTGAGCTTCTATCATGAATTGCTCTTGCGATTAACTCTTTACCCGTTCCGGTCTCGCCCTGGACCAAGACGGTCGATTCCGTCTTCGCAACACGGTCAACCTTCTTGAGCATGTCGAGCATTGAGGGGCTCTGCCCAATGATTTCGTCAAAGTTGTGGGTCGATTTGATCTCATCAACCAAATAGTTATTGTGTAATTGAAGGCGCTCTTGCTCTTTTTCCATAAGCACGCGCTCGGTGATATCTACGAACATTGTCCGAGTGCTGGTACCGCTTGGATCTGGCTTGGACCACCACTGCAACCAAAGAGGTTGCCCGTCGCTCTTTCGTCTGAGTTCAAGCACAACGCCATCGGTATCAGTTCCGCTTTCTACAGAAGCGAGTGCCTCTTTCACTCGTCGCTGCGCCTCGGGTGTGTCTGGAATCAAAGATTTACCTATGAATCCAACAACCTCTTCAGGGCTGAGTCCAAGGATTCGCATCGCTGCGGAATTGGCGCTCATAAACTTGGTATCCAACCCTTCATGTACATACGCCACAGGGGCTTCATCGAACAAATCTTTATATCGCGCCTCGCTGTCCCGGAATGATTCATCAAGACGCTGCCTTGCCAACTCCTTAGCAGCCAAAGCTGCAAAAAGGCGAAAGACCGCCAAACTCTGGGGCTCGCGTGGCATTGATTTCGTATCCATGACATACAAATGCCCTAACACCTCACCGCCAGGTGATTTGAGTGGCACCCCAAGATAGCTCTCAGCACGGAGCTCGACGAGTGGCCGATCTTCCGGAAAGAGAGTACGAAGCCCTTGAGGAAAATGGCTGAACTGCCCGTCGATGACCCCTCGACATGGTGTATGCTCTAAGGCCCATTCGATCTCGTTAGTAAAGCTATCCCCATTCCAAAATGCCAATGAACGCACCCTGCTCCTACTAGGGAGCAACTCTGCAATAACTGCATACTGCACACTCAAATAGCTGGCAAGGTTTTTGGTAATCGATTGATAAAACTCAACCCCAGATGAGCTCGACAATGCAAGAAGCATCGCATGAAATGCACCATCCTCCAACACCAGATCCGGTGTAAACAGAGGGTCCGCTTTGGGCGGGATTGCTCCTCCATATAACTCTCCATCGTCGCGAAGATATTGATCACTGGTCATGCCGCGTCTGCTTTCCACATCATCTCATTCCAATGGAATTGATCCATGTCTATACCAGTGATTATATTAGGACAATGGCTCTAGGATATTCATGCACTCTTGCTCAAGGTCTTTCGCATAGAACAAATCCTCTATTTGCCGAGACCTAGGCATAGCAAAACACGGCGTGTGTCGCCGAGTTCGCGGAGTTTGTGGCACCTGATTGAGTCCATTGCGATCGCCATGGCTCAAGGATACGGGCTGGCGCGTACCGGGGTGAGATCCCGCATATGGCATCCTGTCTCTCGAGCTCTCTCAGCCCCAGTATTACGAGCCTATTTGCCCCGTACCGTGGGGGGCCAGCAGTTTGTTGTGGGTTTTGATGTCCGTTTTGTCCGGTTTTTTGAGCGACAATCGGCACTGAATCTCGCTAGAATCGGCCATGAATGGGTCAATACCAACGATTTCAGCCGATATGAACCCTGTTCAAACGCCGAGACTTGGACATTATACATCTCGGCGAATGGTATCTCCTCACAACTCCAACAAAACACCCTGATCCATTTGGATACAGGGTGTAAATGGTTTTCACCAGTTTCACGAACTCATTAACTTACGGACATCCAGCAGCGAATGCGCTGAGGAATGCTGAGACATCAAAGAAGTTGAACACGCCGTCGTTGCTGAAATCAGCGATTGGATCT
>Ga0209344_10004543_pt1 | contig 12663 bp, 11 predicted proteins | sample Cruoilmetagenom6_FD_187293 | JGI IMG/M metagenome (GOLD analysis project Ga0209344, IMG submission 187293) | Oil polluted marine microbial communities from Coal Oil Point, Santa Barbara, California, USA - Santa Barbara Oil Seep Sample 6 (SPAdes)... | ecosystem: Environmental > Aquatic > Marine...
TTTTCATTAATGTTATCCAGCACGTTAACGCGATAAGTTCTTATGGTATCGGCTTTATTGAAGGTAATATTTTCACAGTTTTTATCACCTTTGGCACTAGCTAACGCCCAAACTTCACGATTATCTTCAACATTAGCTTGCCAATGAATGACCAAAGCATTATCGCTCGAGAACATTAATGAAAAGTTATCAGGTAGCGCAAGTTGATGCTGGAATTTGCTTGTAGCGGCTTCAGGTTTACTTGTTTGTGTTAGCGGCTGTTCAGAGGGCTCTGGGCTAGACGATATCAGTGTTAGCAATAATACAACTAAGATTAATATGCTAGCACCCATGATAGCGAATCGGACATTGTTGGGGCCAAGTAACATTAAGCGAATTGTTTCGCCAATATCAGCCGGGCCTTGCGAGTGATTGTTAGCGTGGTATGCATCAGTCACTGTGGAATGGGCATTATTAGCCGGTGATGAATGGTCATGCTCAATAGCGTCTGGCTGATTAACATTAATGGTATTTATTGTTGGCTCAACGCGTTGACTGTTACGTGTATTCGCTTTTTTGACTTGCTGAAAGCCCGCTAAGCTAACGGGCCCATTATAGCCAAGTATAAAGCGTTTTTGACCCTTACTGGGGTATGTTAATAGCGTCATTGCTAGGAGTAAGGGGATTAACAATAAGTAATAGCTGATACTATGACCAATGAAAATAATCATTAAACCCACTACAACAAAGCTGCCAGCCGGCGCTAAAGTCCAATTTTTATTTAATTGTGCGTCGTTTAACCGGCGTCGAGTAGCGGCTAAACATATTGCACAGCACAATAGTAGGCTGAAGATGGCACTTAACCTGAAGTCACTTAAGCTTTGATTAAAAAGGATAAAGGCAATAAAGCAGCTAATATTAATTAAGATAAAGCGTGGTCGGTTATCAAAACCGTGCCAGCAAAAAAGTGACTTGATAAATTGCACAAAACCTCCGGAAAATCAGCTAGCGTTACTGTTTAAGCGCTAACTTGAATATAATAATAAAAAACTTGATCAGGGCGTGCAAGGGTAACCAATTTCACTGGTAAAGTCAGTGCATCAGACGGATTTATTTGTCTGTTTACGGTGAGGTTAAAAAACGGCCAAAAATATTGTTTTAATTGCCACAAGTTAAGTTACGCTTGTCAGCTCACAACAACGAGGTTCCTGTGAGCTCGCGTTTCACTTTTTGTTTTAAGTGTTGGTAACTGGCATTGTTTAGTTGATATGCCACAAAGTGCAAATGCCTTAACTAACTCGGTACGGCGGCGTGTCAATATTGTCGAGTTTATAGCCTCTAAGTGTCATTGTGCCATGGTAGGTTGATTCACCGTCACCGCTAAACTCAAAGTCAAACTGACTGAGCCAATGCGGTCCAAAGTGTTTAGAAAACCGAAAGCGACTGGATTGTCGTGCTATCGCTAAAAATTGCAAATTCTCTTGTTTGCAGTATTTGTCGGCATGGGCACGTGCATACTCAGCGACCTTGCGCAGATAGACGAAATACCAAAACAGTAAGCCGATAAAAAGTAAATAGTAAATATTTTCCATGACAATGCCTATGCTTTAAACAGCGTGCCAATGGCTTGGGCCAAATTAGGGCTGCGTTTTGGGGAGCGGATTGCTTGTAATAGTACGGGGCGTATTAATGGTATGGCAACTAAATCTTTAAATATCGCCGAAAATAACTCGTTATCATTTTCTTTTGTCAATTGCTCTAAGTAATTAAACAGCAAATTTTCATCACTTAAAATAGGCCATAAACGGCCGGCAATAATAATCAACATTTCTTCATCTAACATTTGATTAGTGAGTAAATCATCGAGTAGTTGTGCAATTAATGGCTGTTGGGTGCTCGATGCTAGCGCGCGTAATAATGCAAGAGCAATCGCCGCGTCTTTATCGGTCTGTGCTTGCTTAAAGCGTGCGGTTATTTGCGCAATAACCACGACAGGTAAGCTGATGTTTTCTAACGCTGAGCATAATGGCACTAGTACGGGTTCGGGGAGATCTTTTAAAGCCTTGGCTAACGTTTCACTATTGTTAGTTTCATTTAAGCGATAGGCAAAGTCGGATAAACCTTGTACGCCTATCTCTTGCCAAGCTTGCCAACCGTTAACACCGGATAAGTAATTTTTTGCTGGCAGATAAAACTTGCTAGGCGGATGGATTAACGATGTTGATATCGCACTGTTGATTGCCGCTAATTTATATTGTGCCGGGGTAAAGTGATAAGGATTTTTTTTCAGTAATGCTTCTTGTTGCTCGGTTGGCTTTACCGAGAGGTTTTCACCTAACGCTTCAATGATAATAGCGATAAAATGATTGCGGGCGCCTTGATTTAATAAGCCGCGTTCATCTAATGGTAGCTTGACAAACCATAAATAAGGACTCGTTGCTGGCGGTTGCCAAAAGGCAATCGCGAGCAAGGCATGGCCTTGGATCGGATAGGGATAGGGTAAATGAGCCGCTTCAATTTGTTCAAATTGCTGATTAGAAATGTTATCTACTCGACGGCCAATGTCGTAAATACGATATTGCGAACCCGATAAGGTCAGTAGCGTTGAAATTGAATCAATCGTGTCTGCAGTTGTACTCATAGAATAATACTATCGCTATTAAAGTTGAGATAAGTGGTTATAGCGCGCTATTATAGGGATAAAAGCAGGTTAACTCCACCGTTTATCATCTAATTTCAAGCGCATTGGCTGATAATAAAACGACATTTTATCGTGGCTAATTGGCCACTCACCTGAGTAAAACTCATTCGCATTAAAAGTAGAATTAAATCGCATGATCATTAAAAGTGCCGGTACGGTAATCGTTGATAAACCGATATTAAATATTTTATATCAAGATGACTACCTTGTTGCTGTCGATAAACCCGCGGGGCTATTTGTCCATCGCAGCTTTATGGACAAAGACGAGATTTACTTTGCTTTGCAATTGGTGCGTGATCAAATTGGTCAATATGTTTATCCGTTACACCGACTTGATCGGCCGACCTCAGGCGTTTTATTATTTGCTTTAACACAAGATGTCGCGCGCTTAATGGGACAAGCGTTTAGCGAAAGGAAGATCGAAAAAAGTTATTACGCCTTAACCCGTGGACACTTGTTAACGGCGGGGGTTATTGATCACCCATTAAAAGAAAAGCTAGATGAACTCGGCGATAAAAATGTTAGTCGAGATAAAGCGCCGCAAAGTGCACAAACCCACTACCAATCAATCGCTAGCGCTACAATAGCTCAGCCCTTAGGTAAGTATTCGAGTGTGCGATATTCGTTACTTAAGTGTCAACCGCATACTGGGCGTCGGCACCAAATTCGTCGTCACCTCGCGCATTTACGTCACCCGATCATCGGTGATATCAATTATGGTGATAATAAACAAAACCCATTTTTTGGCGAATATTTTGGTTTTAAACGTCTAATGCTAATAGCAAAACAAGTAGATTTCATTCACCCGGTCACCGGACAAGCGCTCTCCATTGAGGCTGAATTTGATCAGCAATGGCAACAAGTGTTTACTGAATTTAATTGGCCGTATGAGAGCTTTTAATGCCGGTTTTCTCGGGACCTGAGCTCTAGATAGAAATTAATTTGGGCCACTAATTTGCACTGAATTGAAGTCTTGTGCGATTAATTTGCTATAACTGTGCTGTAGTCGCTTTGTTGCAGAGTTAAGCTGTTTTGGCCCTTTGATGGCTACTGCATTAACAAAGTATGCCGATTGATGCAGTTGACGCTGTTTGGCAAATGCTAGCATCATTTGCTGATCTTGGGTCATGGCACGATTTAATAAACTTAGCATTAAATAGTGATCTGAAATAAGTGCTTTCTTGTTGATAGCGACCTTTTGAGTTGAGCTGCAGGCCGTTAACAAGGTGACAATAAAAATAGCGATCGATAGCGGTAAATTTTTCATAATGCGGGTCATGATTAATAGGTCTTATCATCACTATCGCAAAGGTTATGCCAATTGTAATTTTGACTAGGCTAGGCTCTGTGTTTTTACGGAGGGAGTGTTTTTAAATTTTTGATTTTTAAATGTAATTTATCAGACTTAAGAGATGAGAAAATTATAAAAAGTTAACAATGTCAGGTGTTTTATCATCAAATCTAGCGTGCAGATTTGACTGATAAGCACAGTGTCAAAAAAACAGCACTGACTTAGCTAGGTTATTTGATCGTTAAATGAATTGCCTAATGTCTTTAGCAGACACTAGGCAATAGTGGGCTATTAACGATCTGAAAGTTACTCTTCTGATACCGAGCGCAGTAAGGCGTTAATACCTACTTTAGCACGGGTTTTAGCATCCACTTTTTTAACAATAATTGCAGCATATAAGCTATAGGTGCCACATTTTGATGGTAGGTTACCCGGTACAACAACCGATCCTGCTGGCACACGACCGTAATGAGTTTCGCCGGTTTCTCGGTCGAAAATACGCGTGCTTTGACCGATATATACGCCCATTGAAATGACTGCGCCTTCTTCAACAACCACGCCTTCGACAATTTCAGAGCGAGCGCCAATAAAGCAATTGTCTTCTATGATAGTTGGGCCGGCCTGTAGTGGTTCAAGTACGCCACCGATACCGACACCGCCCGATAAATGCACGTTTTTACCAATTTGTGCGCAAGAGCCAACTGTCGCCCAGCCATCTACCATACAGCCTTCGTCGACATAAGCGCCGATATTTACGAAACTGGGCATAACGACCACGTTTTTGCCAATAAAACTCCCCGTGCGTACAGACGCGCCAGGCACTACACGCACCCCATCAGCGGCAAAATCAGCATGGCTATAATCGGTATATTTCATCGGCACTTTATCGAAAAACTTGCTTTCTGCACCATCGATAACTTCGTTGTCCCAAATTCTAAATGACAGCAACACTGCTTTTTTCAGCCATTGATGGACAACCCATTCACCGGCAATTTTTTCAGCAACACGTGCCGAGCCGTCATTAAGCGCAGCTATTGCCGCCAATACCGCTTGTTTTACTTCTGGAGATACGCTGGCTGGAGTAATATTCATGCGTGCTTCGAATGCTTGTTCAATAATATTTTGTAATTCAGACATCAGGAGATTCCTAGTATTCATAGAGTAAATTTAACGGTGACTGTCAGCGCAAAGCATAGCTTCTAATGCTTGTTCTTGCTCTTTGCTTAGCGCTTGGTTGTCATTATTTGAAATGGTAAAAACATCCTCGGCTTTTTCACCAAAGGTAGTGATTTTAGCCGAGTGGATTTGTACCTTACATTTTTGGAATATAGCGGCAATATTCGCCAATAAACCAGGGTGATCTAACGCGACAATTTCTAACATAGTGCGATTTTTAGTGGTGCTTTCAATAAAACTGACATGAGTGGGCACTTTAAATTGTCGAAAGCGTTTTGCGATTGGCTTGGGCTTGATGCGGATTTGCTTAGACGCTAATTTTACACTTAATGAACGGGCGATGCTCAGCGCTCGGGCACTATCATTAATCGCTTTATTGCGGTTATCTAGCACCACAAAAGTGTTTGCCGTATAGCCAGATTTATTGGTGGTGATTTTAGCATCATGAATCGAGAGCTTCTTGGCGCCGAGTAACGAGACAATATTAAAAAATATATTGGGCTTGTCTTTAGTATAAACAAACACTTCTGTGCCACCACGATAGGGCTTAGGACTAATGATGACTAAAGGTTTTGCTTTATTATGTGTCAATATATGTTGAAAATGCCAAGCGATTTGCTCAGGCGCGTAGCGCAGAAAATAATCGGCTTTAAACTCTTTCCATAATAATGGTAAGCGCTCTTGGTCGACAGCTTGAGCTTTTAAAATCTCAATAGCTTGTTGTTGGTTTTCTCTGATTTTTGCTCTTAAATCAACTGGCTTTTCAAGACCACGTCTAAAGGCGCGCTTAGTGCTATAGTATAAATCTTCCAGTAAGTTCGCTTTCCAACTATTCCATAAACTTTCGTTAGTCGCGCGCATGTCAGCGACCGTTAAGCAATATAAATAATCTAGGTGGGCTTCATCGCGGACAATTTCAGCAAAAGTCTTAATGATCTCAGGGTCTGAGATATCTCTGCGCTGCGCGGTTACTGACATCAGTAAATGTTTTTCCACCAGCCAAGCTATCATGCGACCATCGTGATCGCCTAGTTTATGTACTTTTGCAAAGTCTAACGCGTCAATGGCGCCCAGCTTGGCGTGATCGCCACCACGACCTTTGGCAATATCGTGAAATATACCGGCATAATACAGCAGTTCTGGTTTGCGAACGCGCTGGACAATTTTACTACATAACGGATATTCATTATTATGCTTGGGCTGGCTAAAACGGTATAAATTTTTCAATAAGCGATAGCTATGTTCATCGACTGAATAGGCATGAAATAAGTCAAATTGCATTTGACCAACAATATTGCGCCATTGGGGTAAGTAAGCGCCGATAATGGAATGTCGGTGCATCAGCGTAAACGCTAAACCCAAGCCACGCGGGTGCTTGATTAAGGCGATAAATATTTCGCGGCAACGTTCATAATCTACCATACCTGAGACTAAGCGGCGACGAGCGTTACGCATTAAGCGCAAGGTTTCTGGATGTAAGTCGGTAATTTCTTTATGCTGAGCGATCAGCAAAAACATTTCCATGATCATGGTAGAGCGGGTGAAAACCCGTTTATTACAGACCTTGATTTGACCATCGATAATGACAAAGTCTTCATTGAGCACGATTTCTTTGCTGTGTTTTTTCTCATTTAAAATTGCGTATTCAAAATGCTGTAACAGCATTCTGTTAAGCTCTGAGACCCGAGAAATAATGCGGAAAAATCGCTTCATCATACGTTCGATAGCGAGCTTACCACCATCACCAAAGCCCATGAGCTCGGCAACATCGGCTTGATAATCGAACAGTAGGCGGTTTTCATTACGCCCAGCAATGAAATGTAATGCGCAGCGCATACGCCAGAGGTAGTCTTGACACTCAAGCAGCTCGAAAAATTCATTGCTGGTTAAGTAATGATGGTCAATGAGTTGCTCTAGGGTATCTGCCATAAAGTGCCGTTTAGCCACCCAACCTATGGTTTGAATATCACGTAAACCACCGGGATTAGATTTAAGATTAGGCTCAAGAGTATAAGAGGCGCCATGGTATTGTTGATGGCGCTTATATTGTTCATCGCGTTTGGCGATAAAGAATTTTTCAGAGGTCCAAAAAATATCTTCAATTAATAGCGGCTGTAATTGTGATACTAAAGCTTGATTACCACAAATTTGCCGCATTTCCATCAAATTGGTGGCGATGGTAACATCATCGATGGCTTGGTTTAGGCACTCTTTAATACTGCGAACACTGTGGCCAATATCAAGTTTGACATCCCACAATTGGGTAATAAAGGCTGATATCCTTTCTGCTAAGTCATCTTCGACAATATCTTGGGTGATTAATAAGATATCGACATCAGAGTACGGGTGTAGTTCTCGGCGGCCATAACCGCCGACGGCCACTAAACTAATTTGATATTCATCTAAATGGTGCTGGCACCACAGCTTAGTTAAAATGAGATCAACATAGTGAGCGCGTGCCGCAACGAGCGAGGTCACTTCGCTGACCGGAAATTGTTCTTGCTGCCATTGCAGAAACTCTTTACTGAGAGTGCATATTTGTGAGCTGCTTAAGGCTGGGGCGCTAACGGCGAGAGCTTCACTGTACTTTTCTGGGATCAACGATAGTGTATTCAACAATAAGCTCTCATATGTTTATCAATATTGCCGTTAGCCCTTAATTTATTAAGACCTTAACAGAGTAGCGCTAATGGCAAACCTAGCTGATGGTCAACTTAATTATGCAGTATGCGCGCAATAGTATCATCTTTACGTAAGGTCAAAATTTCACAGCCGGTTTTGGTTACTACAACGGTATGTTCCCATTGCGCTGATTTTTTACCATCTAAGGTATAAACCGTCCAGTTATCTTCTTTATCGAGCAAGGTATTAGCACGACCTAAGTTAATCATAGGTTCAACGGTAAAGCACATGCCTTCAAGCATTTTTTCACTGTCATTATTTTTATAATGGACAATTTGCGGCTCCTCATGAAACTCTTTACCTATGCCATGGCCACAATACTCTTTGACTATCGAATAACGCCCCGATTTTTTGATAAATTTTTGGATCGCTGTACCTATTTCACCAAAAGTATTGCCGGGTTTAACTTTTTTCAGACCAATATAAAGCGCTTCTTGAGTGATACGACACAGACGATTGTCTTCAGGCGAGGTTTCGCCAATTAAAAACATTTTACTGGTATCGCCGTGGTAACCATCTTTAATCACGGTAATATCGATATTAATAATGTCGCCGTCAACTAATGGTGTGTCATCAGGAATACCATGACAAACCACGTGGTTAACCGAGGTACAAATTGACTTTGGAAAACCATGATAATTTAATGGCGCTGAGATAGCACCTTGTACTTTGTCTGTGTATTCAGCGCATAAGTCATTTAGCTGATTCGTAGTAACACCTGCTTTAACGTGAGGTTCTATCATTTCCAATACATCTGCAGCAAGTTTTCCCGCAATTCTCATTTTCTCAATTTCTTGCTGATCTTTAATCGTGATTGTCATAAAACCTCAATGTGACTGTCTTTTTGTTACTAGCAGGGATAAAAGTGTTGATGTATTTTGATAACAAAGGTCACAATAAAACATCAGGTGCTAGCGAGTGTAAATATTTATTGCTGGTGATTTTACATGCTTTTACCACTTTTCCCAATCGTAAAACGGCAGATAAATAAATTTATTGTTGTTGTGCTAAAAGCGCGTCAGGCGTCATGGTAATATTTAATGGGATTACCGGCATTATTGAATGCTAATGTCGGTATTATTTTTGCTTAATTTTACCTATTCACTATGATAATTTTTCTAGTTCAATTTTAACCGCATCAACAATGGCACTTGGCTCGGCTAAATAAAGGTTATGATTTAATAACACTAGACTCTCATTACAGGCCAATAGCATCGCAGGTATCGCTTGGGTACCAATGAGCTCTTGAATTTCAATAATATCATGAATAGCAAATTCAGCATCTTTAGTGAGCTTATTAGCTTGCAGGCATTTTGCTGGTGGTGACAGTTTCAGTTCGTCGATAATAGCCATTACGCTGTCTTTATCTGTCAGTTCGTTACCTAAGACAAAGTGCGCATGTTGTAATTTAGTTAATAATTCAAACGCTGACTTTGCTGATTTATTTTGCACCCATGCCATTAGATTAGCCGCTAAGGTAGAGTCTTTGCTATAATTTAGAGTATCAATATAATTTGCGCCAAAGGGCACCTGACTTAATTCACGAACGGCTGTAATGGTTGTTGGTGAAACTTTATTGTCACCATCATAATAGCCGACATGCATCGCTCTAAAGCTAATCGACGGAAAAGCGCTTAAGACCTTTTCAACCAATATGGTAGAGGCGTAGCTCCACGGACAATGACTATCGTAGATATAAAAAAGTTCTGCATTTGCTGTGTTCAATGACATGATTTTATTAGCTTGATGAAAAAAGTAAGTTAATTTTAACGCGCTGCAATTAAAGATCCTAGTCCTTAGTACAATAAAATCTCGTTAAGAGTAATTTATAGCTAAAAACTAGCTAAATGCGGGGGATTATGGTATAAAGTGCGCCGTTAAATTGTTTGTCAAAATCATTAATGAGTTTTTTCAAATATATTTGACCTTAAAGGGTATTGAAATAATTCAATACATTAAAACTAAACTCACATACATCTAGCAAAGATATACCGGGGTGCCCAGCGATTTTACACTAAGTAAACGCAATAAGGGTCGTGTATATTGGATGTATGGACGCTTAACCCCATAAAGGAAAAAACATGCCAAACGTTTCTATGCGCGATATGCTTAAAGCCGGTGTTCATTTCGGTCACAAAACCCGTTACTGGAACCCAAAAATGAAATCATACATTTTTGGTGCTCGTGATAAAGTTCATATCATCAACCTTGAACAAACTGTTCCAATGTTCAACGAAGCCCTTGCTGTATTAAGCAACGTTTCTTCGAAGAAAGGTAAAGTTTTATTTGTTGGTACTAAACGCGCAGCAAGCGATGCTATTAAAGAAGCAGCGATTAAATGTGATCAATTCTACGTAAATCACCGTTGGTTAGGTGGTATGTTGACTAACTGGAAAACAGTTCGTCAATCAATCAAACGTTTAAAAGACCTTGAAGCTCAAACTTCAGACGGTACTTTTGAAGCGCTTACCAAAAAAGAAGCGTTAATGCGTACTCGTGAAATGGAAAAACTTGAGAAAAGCCTTGGTGGTATCAAAAACATGGGTGGTTTACCTGATGTTTTATTCATCATTGATGCGGATCACGAGCATATTTCTATTAAAGAAGCTAACAACTTAGGTATTCCAGTAATTTCTGTTGTTGATACTAACTCAAATCCAGATGGCGTTGACTACATTGTTCCAGGTAACGATGATGCGATTCGCGCTGTGACTTTATACTTAGATTCAGCGGCTAACGCTGTAATTTCAGGTCGCGAGCAAAACATTGCTGTACAAGCTGAAAAAGACGGTTTCGTTGAAACTGAATAATTTCAGTTTTATCTAACGTTTTATGTTGCGATTACCACAACAGCTAAGGTTGTTGTGGTAATTACTGATAACTATTTATATTGAGGAAAAACTCATGGCAATTACTGCTGCACAAGTTAAAGAATTACGTCAACGCACAGCTGCGGGCATGATGGATTGTAAAAAAGCTTTACAAGAAGCTAATGGCGATATGGAACTTGCGATTGAAAACATGCGTAAGTCGGGCCAAGCAAAAGCGGCTAAAAAAGCAGGTAACATCGCTGCTGAAGGTACTATATTAATTAAAACTGATGCTGGCATTGCTGCTTTAGTTGAAATTAACTGTCAAACTGATTTCGTTGCAAAAGATAATAACTTCTTAGCGTTTGCTAATGAAGTTGCTGATGCGGCTCTTGCTTCTAAAGCAACTATCGAAGAGCTACAAGCTCAATTCGAAGAAAAGCGTATTGCTCTAGTGACAAAAATTGGTGAAAACATCAATGTTCGTCGCGTAGAGTACATTGAAGGCGCTGCATTAGCTTCATACAGTCACGGCGCTACTATCGGTGTTGTTGTTGCTGGTGAAGGTGATGCTGAAGCACTTAAGCACATCGCGATGCATGTAGCTGCAAGTAAGCCAGAATACATCAATCCTGAAGATGTTCCTGCTAGCGTAGTTGAAAATGAACAACGTATTCAGTTAGATATCTTAAAAGCTGAAAACGATGCGCTTGAAGAAAACAAGAAAAAGCCTGTTGATTTACTTGAAAAAATCATCATAGGTCGTATGAAGAAGTTTACTGGTGAGATTTCTTTAACGGGCCAAGCTTTCATCATGGAACCTAAGAAAACTGTTGGTGCTATCTTAAAAGAGAAAGGCTTAACAATTTCTTCATTTGTTCGTTTAGAAGTTGGTGAAGGTATTGAGAAGAAAGAAGAAGATTTTGCTGCTGAAGTAGAAGCACAAATCGCTGCTGCTAAGTCTTAATTCCTCTGTTGAATTGAGCTTGTTAACGTAGCCTTATAAAAAAAGCGCCACTAGGCGCTTTTTTTATAAGCAAAAATTGACCATGTTGAAAGTCTTTAACAAACAACAGTTTCGATTAAGTATTTAGCTTAGGTTAAATATTGTACTATCTGAGTAGGTACAAGCGATAAATCGCTTCTAGATTAGACTTTTTTCATATTAGACTTTCGAACCGTAGCTAAACGTATTAAAATAGCAAAGGTCGATCAGGCTATTTTATTTTAATTTAAAAAATTCTTAAGGAATGTTTATTACATGAGCATCAACCCCAAACCAAGGTATCGTCGAATCCTTTTAAAACTTAGTGGTGAAGCCTTAATGGGCGAAGAAGGTTTTGGCATAGATCCAAAAGTATTGGATCGCATGGCGCAAGAAATTAAAGAATTAATCGAAATGGGCATTCAGGTCGGCTTAGTTATTGGCGGTGGCAATCTGTTTCGTGGCAAAGGTCTCGCTGAAGCTGGTATGAACCGCGTTGTTGGCGACCAAATGGGTATGCTAGCAACCGTGATGAATGGTTTAGCTATGCGTGACGCCCTACATCGCGCTTTTGTTAATACGCGTTTAATGTCAGCCATTGACCTTGCTGGTGTTTGTGACCGCTACAATTGGGCTGAAGCGATTAGTCTATTAAAATCTGGTCGAGTGGTTATTTTCAGTGCTGGTACTGGCAACCCGTTTTTTACCACCGACTCAGCTGCGTGCTTGCGCGGCATTGAAATTGAAGCTGATGTGGTATTAAAAGCAACAAAAGTTGATGGTATTTACTCAGAAGATCCGGTTGCGAACCCAGATGCAACCCTATATAGCCATTTGAGCTATCAAGAAGTTTTAGAAAAAGAATTAAAAGTGATGGATTTAGCCGCGTTTACCTTAGCGCGTGATCACAGCATGACGTTAAAGGTTTTTAATATGAATAAACCTGGCGCGTTAAGGTCTGTTGTTATGGGTGGCGAAGAAGGTACAACAATCGATCACGCTGAAAATTTAAATTAATTAGTGCAGGAATAACATAGTG
>Ga0209344_10004545_pt1 | contig 12659 bp, 11 predicted proteins | sample Cruoilmetagenom6_FD_187293 | JGI IMG/M metagenome (GOLD analysis project Ga0209344, IMG submission 187293) | Oil polluted marine microbial communities from Coal Oil Point, Santa Barbara, California, USA - Santa Barbara Oil Seep Sample 6 (SPAdes)... | ecosystem: Environmental > Aquatic > Marine...
ATGCCCGTTTCAGTTAGTTCTAATTCAAAGTCTGATGGGGTGAGCCCAGATTTATTGATGATAGTAATAAATTCATCAATAATTCCTTGGTTATCAATACTTTTTGCAGAGATATTCAGGGCCATGCGGACATTTAAGTCTTCCAACTGAGTATGTCCAGCTTGTTTCCAACGCTTTACTTGAGTACTTGCAAGATTAATCACCGTCTTGGTTAATCTGTTTATCAAACCTCTTTCCTCAGCTAATGGGATAAAGGCGCCGGGTGAGATATTGCCTAGCGAGCTATCATTCCATCTCAGTAAGATTTCAGCACCAGATAGTTTAAAGGTTTCTAAATTCACTTGTGGCTGGAAACGTATAGACAAATGGTCTGGCTCAAATTTCAACGTATATTCAAGGCGTTTTGCCATAACAGAACGTTGTTGGATCTGTTCACCAATTTGTGGATTGAAAAAGTAAAAAGGGAGTGATTTTTGTTTCGCTAAATCAAGTGCGATAGTAGCACCACGGGTTAATGCCTCAAAATCATCGGCATCCTGGGGATAAAGTGCAATTCCTGCATTTGAGCTCACTGATACTGTCGTAGCTGAAATACTAAAAGGTGTTTTCAAAACTTCTTGTAGTCGACTTACCATGTTCTGGGCCGCATCTACATTCACTATAACGGCAGCAAGTGCCAAAATATCACCATTAACCCGCGCTAATGAATCAAACTCCCTGTCAACATCATTGTGGTTAATACCAAGGTTTTTATGGTCATCGTTGAATACGTAATGAGCGAGTGTATCTGCACTTCGAATAATGCATGAAAGGCGTTGTCCAACAGCATAAATCAACGCGTCACCAGCGATAGAACCTAACGTTTCATTAATATCATCAAGATTGGCTAAATCAAGATAGACAACTGCTATTGTGTACTCATATCGCTTAGCTAGATTTATGAGATGTTTTACTCGTTCAGCAAATAGGTTTTTATTTGCAAGGCCTGTCAGTTCATCGAAATAAGCGAGCTGTTTTATTCGGTGCTCTTTGGCTTTTATATCAGTGAGATCTCTCCATACAACTTGAATACAAGCTTCGCCACGAAAAATTACAGGCGTTAGCGTTACTTCAATTGGTGTGTTATCAGCATAAGGGGTTTTGTGAAGCCATTCAAAACGTTGGTAACCTTCTGTCATTGCTCGATCGAGATACTCTTTGGCAAGAGTGGTACTTAAACCTTTTGTTTGTCTAGCCGGGGAAATATCTGCCGGGGAGAGACCAATTAAATCTTGTCGGGAATCTTTTCCAAACAGTTTAACTGCAGCATCATTACATTCTGTAATGAGCATGTCTCTATTGATGATACCCATAGCATCTGTAGAACGAAGTAATAAGGTTTCAATACGTGATTCATTTTGTTGGCGTAATCTTTCGACTTCAATTGCTTCGGAAATATCACGTAACAAGGTCAAAATTATTTTGTGTCCATCCTTACGCTCAACCATTTGCATAGAAACATCGGATGGAATTTTCTGGCCGTCACCGGTGACATACCAAGTAATGAAATTAATTGAAGATTGGCTGCCATCACGAAGGGGAGATATAAATTCCTCAAAAGTTTCATGATGAAAGAGTGAGTTTAGCCCATGAGCCTTAAGTGTTAAGAGCTCACTTTCGGAACGCTTTAGATATTTCTGTGCTCCATGGTTGGCATAGGTGATAGAGAAAGTCTCTGCATCAAAGAAAAGCACTGCATCTAATGTTTGGTCTAGAGCACTTTTGAAACTTTGGAGCGAGTCCTGTTGAGTTCGTGACTCGGTCACATCAAGTTCCACTGAGACAAAACCAGAATGTTTTCCCGCATCGTCAAAAGTTGGGTTAGCAATAACTTTTGACCAAAACGGATGACCGTTTTTATGATATTTCAAAATTTCAATTTCAATACTTTCACACTTTGTCATAGCGGCTTTGAGCAGGTCTAAACTTTCTCTATTGGTTGCCGGCCCAGCCAGTATCGACCAAGGTTGGCTCCCATAGAGATCATCAAGCGTGTATCCTGTCATGGATTCAAAGCCATCATTACACCACTGGATCCTAAAATCCTTATCAGTAATGATGACGCCATTAATTGTTTGTTTGGCAACTAAGGCCAACTTATTATTTTCTGCGGTCGCCTCATTTAAGCGATCGCGAATTTTACGTGCTTCAGATAGTGTTCCCAAAGTATCTAGGATGGGTTGAACACGATTAATTGTGTTTTTGTCATATCCTTGTTCAGCATTCGCAAGTCCAATCATCCCTATCATTTTTTCGTCGTGGAAAAAGGGCAGACCAAGAAAAGCATTCAACGTAGGATGACCACTTGGAATACCTCCAGAGCGAGGATCCTCATGCGGTGTATTGGAAATGACTGCTTCACCTGATGTCAGGACAGTGCCAAGCAGATTATGATGATTATGAAACTCAAGGCCATCGAGTTTATTGGATTCATACAAAGCTTGTGTTTCATCGTTCCAGGCAATGTTGGTCAAAGCCCGAAGTTTTAAATAGGGTTGTCCCGTTTGGTCATTTAGTACATCGCCGATAAAACCAAAAGCGCTGTCTGTAAAGTCGATTAATTCAGATAATAACTGTTCCAGCGTGTCGTCATATGATTCTTCTAAAATGAAGGATTTCTGAATTCGGTCAATAACCTTTTGTAACTTAAGTTGTTCTGTATACTTTGCGGATACTTCTTGCCGAGCCTGTTCGATGGACTGATAGTTAGCGAACATGTAGGCATCAAAAGCAAGTGTAATATCGAGTAGTGCGACTTTATACAGTGCATTGATTGCAGCTTGTGTTTGTGCTGGGTTTGATTTAAATATTTCTTTAATGAAGTTGCTTGCAAGTTCTAAATAAACCGCATAAGAGCCGATGTACCATTGGGTAGTTAACCCAACTCTTTCATGTGCAACTCCCACTCGAATCCGGTCTATTGCATAATCCAGATCATATTTTCCTTCAGTTAACTTTCGAAAATAAACTTTTTGTGTCGCCTGCAAGCGGCTCAGCACTTCTGAATCAGCTAGTAATTCTTTTGCAAATTCAAAACGCATTAAATGCGCATAGAAACCATCTATGAGTTTTTTTTCATATTGTTGAAGAGGGACATGAAGAGACTGTAACAACACGACATCTTTGTCGGTAAGTCTAATCAATTCCTTTCGATTGTTAAAGCTGGCTTCATCCAGAGAAAAATGATGAAGAATTTCTTGTATTTGAACCATCTCTTTACCTAGGTTTGATTGCAGCAGTATCGGTATGCTACAAATTAAAATGATAATAATTCATAATTAGATTGTGAACTTTAGAAACCTTTTTGACTACAAATTAAATTTGTATTTGATAAATTATTAAAAGCTCAAACTAATACCTATATCCAAAACTAGTCGCTTACTACTCTTTAGGGCGGGCATTTTACTTCAGTCAATCGCAATGTTTTGATAATTGGTCAGCAGTTTAAGTCTTGCTCTGGTTCTTTACGAAATGGTTGTTTACTACAGCACAAAACTATTTCCTATCATTAAACCTTTTCTGTATACAATCAGCTGCCACTTTGGTGGCAGTGGTGATTCATGGCTACATGGCATTTATCAATTCCTAAACTAACTCCTAGTTAATTTGGAGGCTTGTTGTGCATGAATTTTATTAAAGAATACTGAAACTCTTCCGTTAGAGTATCGTGCTTTCATGCAACCACGGAGTAACGGTTCGATGGATTCAGCGTTTCTAACATTTGGTTTTGATTTAGGTGTGTTGCATGAATAAAGACGAGAAAGGACAGGCTATAAGAACGGATTCAGGTACAACGCACCTAGAACTCCTTTTATTCAGTCTGGGCAATGATAAGCGAACTGGCAGAGATGAGGTGTTTGGGATTAATGTTTTCAAAGTCAGGGAAATACTGCCCATTCCTGAAATAACGCATGCGCCGGAAATGCCCGAGGGTATTGTGGGGTTTGTCAGCATCAGACAAGAGATAATCCCTGTTATGGATTTACAGAAAATTTGTGGAATAGATACAGCGCAAAAACCAAGCATTATGATCATTACAGAGTATAGCAATCATGTGCATGGGTTTCTGGTCCACAAGGTAGAAAGTATCTATCGTTTGAGCTGGAGTGAAATGCGTGAGCCACCGCCGCTTTTGACCAAAAAACTGGGAGGGTTTGTGACCGCTGTTTCCGAACTTCGCGATAAGCGCCTCATGATGCTTTTAGACGTTGAAAAAGTGTTGAGTGAGTTGTCTGATGGTGAAGAGGATAATGATTTCAACATGGTCAAAGATATTGCTGTTGACTCAAACAAGACAATATTTTTTGTGGATGATTCAAGTGCGGCAAGAAAACAGATAGCGAGAACTTTGGATACGATGAATTTGAGTTATCTGTATGCCGAAAATGGAAAAAAGGCATGGGATCTACTCGACAAGATGGGGGGGGAAGCTGAGACAGCAGGGTATCACCTTAAAAGCCAAATTAGTGTGATTCTGACAGATATTGAAATGCCTGAGCTCGACGGCTATGAGCTAACAAAAAAAATAAAAGCCGATGACAGATTCAATGGTATTCCGGTCGTGCTCCACTCCTCACTTACTTCACAAGCAAATGTCAGTGTGGGATTGAGCACAGGCGCAGATGACTACCTTGGAAAGTTCGAACCTCAGGCATTAGCCGCTGTCGTCACCAAACACGTCAAATAAAAATACAACCAATATAAGAATTCATGCAATGAAAAAAAACTTACCCGTTTACAACGAAGAAGTCACCTTTGATGAAGAGTTGATTTCAACTACTGATCTTAAAGGATCTATTACAAGCTTTAATGAAGCCTTCCAGCGTGTAAGTGGCTTCGAATCAAATGAGTTATTACATAAAAATCACAATGTTATACGACATCCAGATATGCCGCCGGCAGCATTTGCAGATATGTGGGGCACACTCAAATCTGGAAATCATTGGATGGGAATGGTTAAAAACCGTACTAAACAAGGTACTTTTTATTGGGTAGACGCTTATGTAACGCCTATATTTGAGAATGATTCTGTGGTCGGCTACGAATCAGTTCGAGCAAAACCTGATGCTAAAACGGTTCAAAGAGCGCAAAAAGTCTATGACGCGTTAAATGCAGGAAAAAAGCCAAAGCTTGATAACTTCTTTGAACGATTATCGCTCAAAAGCAGGGTAATTTTGTGCGCTGTCTCTGCACTGATACTCAGCGCTATCGTGAGTGCTATTACAGGTGAGTTTGTACCACCATTTATAGCGACAACATTAGGTTTTGCAGCTGGCGTTTTAAGTATCTTTTCGCTCAGCCCTTTTGTGTTCAAACGCCTTAATCAAGCCCTTGCTGAAGCAAAAGAGCATGTCAATAACCCATTGATGTCTATGATTTACACAGGAAATGATGATGAGATTGGTCAAATCTGTCTGCATTCAAAAATTCTCAATGCAAAGTTGCGAACCGTTTTATGCATGATGAGCGATACCGCAAATAAAGTCGAGAATGAAGCTTCACAAACGTTTGATGCACAATCAGTAATCACCGAATCAATGCATTCACAAGCAGATCAAACTGATCAGGTTGCAACAGCAATGACTGAGATGTCAGCCAGCATTCAGGAGGTTGCTCAAAGTACCAGTAGTGCCGCAACAAAAGCCTCTGAGGTTGATGAGCTAGCTAAAAATACGTCAAGGCTTTCAATCGTAGCAAAAGATGGATTGGTAGCGATGGATAAGGCGTTCGATGAGATTGTAAATATGATCAATACTCTCAACACCAACACTCAATCCATCACCCCTGTTATTGGTGTCATTTCGAATGTAGCTGAGCAGACAAACCTGCTGGCTCTGAATGCTGCAATTGAAGCTGCCAGAGCTGGCGAACATGGACGCGGCTTTGCTGTAGTTGCTGACGAAGTGAGAAGTCTTGCTAGCAGAACTCAAGCATCAACAAATGAAATCGCCAGCCTTATCGAAAAACTCAATAGTGCAATGGCACAGACAATTTCAGGGACAGATAGACTCAAGATAACAGCAAATGAAAGTAACCAAAGTGTTGAAAAGTCTATCGATTCTATCTCCGCTATTGCTGGCAAAGTTCAGGAGTTAAATGATTTGGCAACCATGATTGCTACTGCGGTTGAGGAGCAAAGTGCTGTCAGTGAAGATATTAACAAGAATATTGTGAAAATCAGCTCTGATGCGGAATCGGTTGCAGCGGGAGCAGCTACATCAAGTAAAAATGCCGAAAATCTTGCTCAGGAGTCGTTTAACCTAAGCAATATGATACGAAGGTTTAGAGAATAAGCACCGAATAAATTAGGTTTTCGTTATATTTCACTGTAGTATTACGCCCTTTTTTACGAGCAATGTTGATGAGAGTCGATCCAAAATATAAATTGGTCTGCTTGGGTATCGTAGACAACTTACTGCTTACTTTTTGAGCATAGAAAAAGCGATTTTCATGCTCCAGTGAAAGCTGATGATTGAAACTATTCTTTCATTTTAACTAGAGCACCAGACTTTATTTTGTTAGGTTTGGAAGGATTAAGAGATGGCATCATGGATGATAAAAAAAATACTCACGAAAATCAGGCTGAAAAAAAACAATTAGTCGAGCAAGATATAATTAATAAACTTGTCGATGAATGCAGTGAGGGCAAAACTGGCGTAATAGCTAAGTTTGCAGTTGCTGTCCTAGTGTTTTTTATTGTTGTAATTCTTGATGTCTTTGGCATCGACGAACAGACGGGCAAGATTAGCCGTGACTATGCATCACGTTTTTTATCGACAATTCATTCAGTGCATGATGTCGACGATTCTCTAGTAATTTTAATTGAAGACGATTATTTAGAAAAAATAGGCGGATGGCCTCCTTCATTCGATGATTACAAAAGACTAGTGCAGCGAGTCGAGGCTGGATCTCCAAGCTCGATTACATTAGACATTTTGTTCAGCAACAAGCTTGATAAGAATCTGAATGCTGGAGCAGAACGGTTTAAGCAACTCATTCATTCACCACCAAATGACACCCCTATATATTTGGCATTTGACCCTGAAGCCAAAGAGATATACGACCTCTATCTTGAAGATCAATCAAATCAGGTTGCGATAAGCTGGCGTGATAATGATGACTACTACCCTAAATTTGGCCTTAATGGGGGAGTAACAGCAGCATTCAAAATTTACCAAGATTCATTTGGTAAGCTTGAATCAACGGAAGAGATTCTACCTATCTGGCCGAAATCTACTCAGCTATGTTTTTTTCATTGTTAAATTTGAATAATAAAGCCGAAAAAATTTCAAGCATTCCCACTATTAAAGCCACGGACATAATATCTTCCAATTGGGGTGCAGTTAAAGATGATTTTTTTGAAAAAGTCCATGGAAAGCACGTTTTCATTGGAGCGAACTTAACGGGGGCAGAAGATACAGTAGAGTCACCAGTATATGGTGATATTCCCGGGGTTTTCTTACATGCAGTGGCGTTACAAAACCTCATTTATTTCGAAGAATATTATTACAAAAAGTCTCCTGAAAACATCCTTTCACTGACAGATTTAAGCACGATTATCGAAATCTTCACTATCCTCCTAAGCGCATTGGTTTTTTTGGGTTATAAGGTCACTCTGGTGAACTTTAAGGTGAGTTTTAGCTCTGGTGAACATCTTTCAATTCTATGCGTCGCAGTAGCATTGAATTTGCTGGTTATCTTTACTAGCGTATGGCTGACACTCAGTTCAAGAATTGCACCAACAAATTTTCTAGGCCTATTGATTCTGGCTCCTATGATTTACCAGCTTGTTTATTTTTTATTGGTTAACTTTTTTAATTGGATAGGACGAGTAGGGACATGCAGCAAAAGTTGAATAGGACGAGTAAGGACATGCATCGAGGGTTTATGATGAGAAAATCATCTTTATTTATTGCTTTAGGTTTGATTTCACCCATGGTGCAATCATCTGAAAACCCCGTTTTGGTCAAATATGCTGAAGATGTAGTTATATTTACTGATACATCTGACGGCCAAATTTATGAGAAATCAATCGACCAAATGCCAGATATTAATAATTTCAAGTTTATCAAGGAGAATGACTCTGGTGATTATTTGCTAGAAAATAGTGCTGGCGACGTGTATCTAATTGACCCCATCTATCTTGAATACGAAATGGAAAAAACAAATATCAGTGTCTATTGCCCTAAAACGGACAAAAATAAAACTGCAGCTGTCACTAGGGGGGTTGACACATGCGAATGACATCAAGATTTAATAAGTTTACATTTATATCTCTCTGCACATTACTTACTTTTGGGTGTGTTGACACCAACACATTAAAAGAGAAAGTAAGTAATCTGCAGGGGCCAGCAGTTGGTGACAAGGTAATTGAAAGCTTGCCAGAAAAAGACACTTCACAAATAGCTAATCCTTTGAGTGATTCTGAGCGCAGTATTTTCGAAGAAGAGTATAAAAATTCATACTCTACGTTGTTTGTTAGCGAGCCAGGGCTTCAAGATTATGTGACAAATGTTGCTAATAAGTTGAGGGCAACTCTACCGCCTGTTAATCAACCTGACTTTGAAATTCAATTAACTGCTGAGCAGACAATAAATGCTCACACTACACTTAACAACAAAATATTTATCTCTGTTGGTACCCTCTTGAACTTGAAGAATGAAGATGAGTTGGCTTTTCTTCTTGGTCATGAAATTGCGCATCTAATATTGCAACACAACGAAAATAGCTACAAGCGGGAAAGTCGCAGTCGTTTAATTGCTTCTCTCACAAAAGATGCAGCCCAATACACTTCGCAATTTTATAATCTTCAAAACAGTCTGAGTGGAACTAGTAAACTATCCGCACAAGATAGTGAAGAACTTCAAAGTGCCCTGGATAAGCTATCGCTAGCCGATAAACACACGGGGCAACTTTATAATGACCTGTTAAATCCATATCTCAATAGAGACGAGGAGCAAGATGCTGACTTTCTTGCTATCGATATGATGGTGAAAGCTGGTTATAACAGAAACGCTGTTGGTGGTGTCCTTAAAGTTCTTAAAAGTTACCGCAGTAATGTTGCCAACCAAATGAGGCGACAAGCTAAAGCTGTTGATGAAGCAAAAACTCAACTCCAAGTGAGTCTAAATGATCTGACAAATAGAGGCCTCATTAGCCCTGATGAGACTAAGGGGTTAATCAATACCTCCGCAACCAATGTTGCTGTATCAAGTGCGGAAGACGTACTTAAAAAGCTATTCACAAAGTCTCATTTTGACCCTAGCAAAAGGCTGGGAATATCCCAAAAATACATATTGAAACATTACGTAATTCAAAAAAAACCGCCTTTTAAAACTTCACAGTACAAAGAGGTAATGGAAAGCTCAAATATAGATCAATTAGTTGCAGATATGGCCCTAGTGTCCTCTTTGAACATGGAGTTGGAAAGTGTAAATATTCCTAGTAAAAGGCTAAAGCAAATTAGTGGCCCTATGCTAGATGCTGTTAGACGAAACCCTGATAACAGTGCAGTATGGATGGTTTTTGCTAAGCTACGTCAACATCAAGGTCGTACAAAAGATTACATTGAGAACCTTGAGATATCTATCCAAAAACCTGCTCCACAATATGAGAGTTATACCTTACTGATAGATTCATATGAAGAGTCTAATTTTCAGGAAAAAGCCGATCTAGTTAGACTCAAGGCAAAGACTAATTTTGAGGAAAGTGAGATTCTATTCTCGTCTCACAATATCACTAAGGCACCATGATAATGATACGTCTTGATGTCATCTCTCAAAAAGTAAAGAGTGATGACTTTAATTCTTATCTGGCCGACTCATACCAAATAAATTTTTTGACGGTACCACTGCCTATCGAGAAAAGCTTGCTAATGACGATCTTCCAGATCTTGTAGTAATTGATACTCACTTGAATGATAATCATGACTTAAACTTCGCAAAGCAATCAATTGAGAATCCAGTTTTAAACTCGATAAATTTCATAATTATCACTGATTTTTTGGATTATGAGTTTGAAGAGCTTGCATTTAATAGTGGTGTCTCTGATGTTATTCATAGACCATTCCACCATGGAGCATTTAATAAAAGAATAGAGACTCAGCTCAAAATTATCGAGCATGAGAGGCTGCTCAAAAATAAACTTTCTGAGAGCTATGAAGAAATTCAAATCAGCCGTCTTGAGGTTATTAATTATCTCGGCAAGGCCGCTGAATACAAAGACAATGAAACTGGCATGCATGTTGTGAGGATGGCGCATTACAGTAGGACCATTGTTGAAGAAGTCTACACATCTAGAGCTATGCAATAATTAATTTTTAATGCAGCGCCCATGCATGATATCGGTAAGATCGGTGTGCCTGACTTCATAATTAAAAAGACTGGTAAGCTTACCAATAGTGAGTGGGCCGTCATGAAGCAACACCCCAAATTTGGTTATGAAATTCTCGATGGCTCGAAAAGTGAGCTCATGCAATGCGCTCGGGACATAGCATATTGTCATCATGAGAAATGGGATGGTTCCGGTTATCCCAGAGGACTAGTTGGTGAAGATATTCCTTTATCGGCGAGAATCGTAGCTATTGCTGACGTTTACGATGCATTGAGATCTGACCGGCCATATAAAACTGCTTGGTCTCACAAAGAATCTTTAGAGTTTATAAAAAACAAAGCAGGGAGTTTTTTCGATCCTTATTTGGTTGACAGTTTTATAAAACGGCAAGTTGAAATAGAGAGCATTTCAGTCGAACTGGCTGATGATGATTAAAACCGGGATTGAACCCCTATAGTGTGGATAGCGGAGAATGAACGTGCCAAGTTCTGGCTGAATGTGCTGACAGAGCTACAAAACCGGGGCGTGAAAGATTGGTTCGTACCGGGTTTATCGAAGGCTAACTTTCTTGAGAGAATTAGCTAATCAACAAAAGACCTGGATATTCACCCGAAGTACGGGAACGCGCTGTTCGCTTGGTATTAACCAGTGAGCAAGACCATCAATCACGTTGGGCAGCGATACAGTCTGTTGCTGCTAAAATTGGCTGTACGCCTGAGAACTTGCGCTCTTGGCTCAATAAAATGGAATTGGATAGAGGCATTAAACCTGGCGTGACCAGTGTTGCTGATGCCAAGCTCAAAGAACTGGAGCGGGAGAACGGTGAGCTCAAACGTGCCAATGAGATCTTGCGTAAGGCAGCGGTTTTTTTGCCCAGGCGGAGCTCGGCCGCAAACCGAAGTGATGGTCGACTTTATCGACCGAGAGCGTGACGTGTACGTTGTCGAGCCAATCTGTGAGGTATTCCCGGAATAAGCATTTATTACACCATCCGCAGCAACTCTGTGCACGGGTGCAGCGTGATGAATGGTTGGCATCTGAGATAGCGCGTGTTTATAAAGAAAATAACGGTGTCTATGGTGCTCACAAAGTATGGAAACAATTAAAACGTGAGTCGATACGGGGGGCCCGTTGCACCGTTGAGTGATTGATGAGCCGTCTGGGACTGGAAGGTGTCAGGCGTGGAAAACGCTGTGTCACCACTATCCCGGATGAATTAGCTGCTAAACCGCTTGACTTGGTCAATCGGCAGTTTACATCAGAGCGGCCGAACCAGCTTTGGGTGGCCGATATTACCTATGTCGCGACCTGGTCCGGCTTTGTTTATGTTGCTTTCGTCGTCGACGTGTTTTCCCGGTGCATCGTTGGCTGGCGAACGCTAAAGAGCCTGCGGACTGATATTGTGCTGGATGCACTGGAGCAAGCGCTGTGGGCTCGCGGCAAACCTAAGGGCGTTACCCATTACAGCGACCGTGGCAGTCAGTATTTGTCCATTCGCTACACCGAGCGAATAGCAGAAGCTGGATTCAAGGCCTCAGTCGGCAGTGTCGGTGATTCTTATGACAATGCCCTGGCGGAAACCATCAACGGCCTGTTCAATGCTGAGGTGATCCACAAAGATGGACCATGGAAAGGATTGGATGAAGTAGAACACGCAACATTGAACTGGGTGGACTGGTTCAATAATCGATGGCTACTGGGTCCGATTGGGGATATTCCACCCGTAGAGTACGAAAATATGTATTATCAACAAGCCGAGTCTGCTGCGGCATGACTCAAATAAAAATAACGTTACGTGACCAATTTAACTTTGTATATACATTATTTGAGAAACCCACAGTATTGGTTTTACTTGAGATGTCTTACAATTTTCGCTGTAATAAGTTTGAGTTGTGTGGATGGTTTCATTGAACTAGGTTAATATCCTAGAAGGTGTAATTATATGTTTCTCCGGCCGACGGTTAGTATGAAAAATACCTTAATTTCGGGTCCTTTTTTTGGAGATAGTAGGCTGTTTATTTTGGATTATAAGGATGTTTATCTTTACTATACCCTCAAATTTTGGGGTTATGTGTGACTGAAAAGTCTTGTATTACACCGCAGATATTAAGTGAATCTTTAATCTATGTCCGGTGACAATTCACAGCTTGATATTGAAACATCACTTGTGCTGTCGGCTGAGCTTGCTCAGAGTGGCGGCTATGTAAACTTTGAATCTCCTACAGGATTCGCTCGGATCCGAATTCCTGAGAATACGCAACATGGAACAAGGATGCGTTTGAAGGGAA
>Ga0209344_10004546_pt1 | contig 12658 bp, 11 predicted proteins | sample Cruoilmetagenom6_FD_187293 | JGI IMG/M metagenome (GOLD analysis project Ga0209344, IMG submission 187293) | Oil polluted marine microbial communities from Coal Oil Point, Santa Barbara, California, USA - Santa Barbara Oil Seep Sample 6 (SPAdes)... | ecosystem: Environmental > Aquatic > Marine...
CGGTCCCTTGCGAGAGGCGCGCTCCCAATCCTGTGGGGACCTTTCGACTCGGTCGTCGGACTCCCTCGCTCAAGGTGACATGCAGCCGGAGCCGCCCCTAAGCGTGCGGGCATATGGCGCCACACCGGGCGTGCCGGGCACGGAATTGTGTGGCAGCTACCCACCGGTACCGCGGTGCTCCCCGCACAATTCCGATGCCGGGCAACCTCGGGGAGCGCGATCCGGTGCACCTCTTCACGCCACGAGGAAGGCCGCCGGCGTGCCATCGGCTTGGTCGCAGTCCCTCAATTCACCGCCGCGCGACCACGCCGATGGTGCGACGCTGGGCCGCCGGGTGCAACTCGGCGGACCAGAAGGCCGACGCTCCGGGACGCCAAAACCGCTGCGGTCTTGCCAACGTGGAGATCCACCCGTCCCTCAGCGCCAGGGTTTGCCGGATGACCGTGCGTGTCTTGAAGGGGTTGGCCGCAGGGCATGAATGCCCTGCCTACAGCTCTGAATGATCCAGGATCGTGGTCTGCCGCCACGAGATGGTGGGGTCAACCCCATCCTACGCCGCCGCAGGTGAACCAGAAGGCCGGCGCTCCGGGAAGCCGGAACTCCTCAGCCTTCGAGTCAGTGTCCAAGACCAACCACGACTCACGACTCACGATCCTTAACGTATCTGCAGTGGATTGGACGAAAAGCGCCCGCCGGTCCTGAGGAACCGACGGGCGTTGGAAAAGCGTTTGTCGCGATCAGTCGGTTTCGATATCCGACAGGACGTAGGCGTGGTTGGGATCGTTGAGGGCGGCAAAATCCGCGGCGGCGCGCTGGATCCGGCCAAGCACCTCATCGAGGGCCGAAGCACTCGAGAGATCCTGATCGGTGGCTTGGATGCCCTTGGCGAGCATCTCGCGGATCATCTTGTCCTTGAATTCTTCTTCCTTCTCGATGTATGTCACGGCGTAGTCGTCCCCGAGTTCGGCGAGGTCGGCGGCGGCAGCGACGGCGTCATCGAGATCACCCAGGCTATCGACCAGACCGAGCTCGTAGGCATCAGTCCCGCTCCATACTCGACCCTGGGCGACCGCGTCCACCTCTTCGGTGGTCATCCCGCGCGAGTCCGCCACCCTCTGAAGGAATTCGCGATAACCCTGCTCGATGATGTTCTGGATGAGATCACCAACTTCCGGGGGAAGCTCACGATCAGTCCTCACCCCGGCCAGGGGAGCTGTGCTGATGCCATCGACGTGGATGCCGAGATACTCGGCGAGGGGCCGCTGGTAGGTGGGGATCATCCCGAAGATCCCGATGGAACCGGTGATGGTCGTGGGATGTGCCCAGATCTGATCCGACGAGGTGCTGATCCAGAAACCACCCGAGGCGGCGACGCTGCCCATGGAGGCGATGACCGGCTTACCGTCGGCGCGGGCCTTCTCGCACTCGCGGCGGATGACCTCGGAGGCGAATGCGCTGCCACCACCCGAGTCCACCCGAAGAACGATCGCCTTGACATCGTCGTCATTGCGGGCCTGGCGGATCAAAGCGGCCGTCGAGTCGCCGCCGATTTTGCCTGCCGGCTGGGTGCCGTCGAGGATGGTGCCGCGGGCCACGACGATGCCGACTCGGTCACCCTTTGCCTCGTGGCCGAAGCGATCGTCATCCACCGTCTTGAGGTATTCGGTGAACGCAATCTTGTTGTACGAGTGGGTCTCTTCGTCCTCGCCGACGAGTTCGATGAGGTGTTCCCGCATCTCCACCCTGGTCAGGGCGTGATCGGCGAGACCGAAGTCGAGGGCCGCCTTGGCGGTGTCGCCGTTGGCCTCCTCCAGGAATCGGGGAAACTCGTGCGCATACTCGTTCAGACGCTCGGGTGTGGTTCCCCGCGCGGCGGCGACGTCCTCGAGGTAGATCCGCCAGAGATCACCGAGCCATTCGTTATTGGCCTCTTTCGCGTACTCCGACATGTCGTCGCGGAGGAATGGCTCCACCGCCGACTTGTAGGTGCCGACCTTGAAGATGTGGACATCGAGACCAAACTTGTCGATGCCCTCCTTGTAGTACATCCGGTAGCGGCCGTAGCCCTCGAGGATGACGGCGCCCATCTCATGGGTGATGATCTCATCGGCGTGGGCCGCGAGATAGTAGGCGTCCTGGCCATACTGATCAGCCATGGCGACGACCTTCTTGCCGCTGGACTTGAAGTCGTCGATGGCCTCGCCGACATCCTGAAGCTTGGTCAGCCGCGCCCCGCTGAATGAGTTGAGGTTGAGGACAAGGGCCTGAACACGGTCGTCGTCCTTGGCCGCTTCGATCGCGTCGACGACATCCTTGAGGAGGGTCTCCGGGCTTGCAGTGCCGCGCGCCTCTTCGATCATCTGTTCGATGCCCTTGGCGGAGAGCTGCTCCACCAACTGCCCTTTGGGGGCGATCACCAACGCCGTCTTGTCGGCGATCTCGGGCTCGTCGCTCGAGAAAGCCACCACCAGCAGGGCGATAACGATCACGACAAAGAGCAGGTTCATCGCAACCTTGCGGCTCGTATCGATGAACTTCCAACTGCCGTGAATCATCCTCGCGAAAATACCTCGTCGTTCATCAATCATCTCTGGCTCCTTCGTATCCGGGTTGGGTCCAAAACTGCACTGGCCCGTCTGTCGTTGCGGAAGAGTATCATTCGCACATTTTTCACAGCTCGACGGCCTCCGCGGCGCGGGGCCCGGCACTGATATAACGGAGTTGCCCGCTGATGGTTATCTCAGAAGACCAAACTTGATCTTTAATGAGAACCGATTATCGTTAGGACATGCGTCATTTCGGAGCACTGATCCTCATGTTCTTCGGTCTCGCCTGCGGCGCGGCCTCCCCCGGTGACGCCCCGGGCAGACTCATCGTCGCGACCAGCATCCCACCCCACGCCTGGCTTATCGAGCGGATCGGCGGCGAAGCGGTGGAGGTTCACACCGTGCTGCGACCCGGCGAGAGTCCGACCACCCACCAACCTTCCGATCTTCAGGTGAGCCGGGTTCTCTCCAGCGCCGCGTTCTTCTCGGCCGGTGTCCCCTTCGAGTCAGGCGCCTGGTTTGACGCGCTGGACGGTCTCGTCGAAATTGTCTCCCTCGAAGAGGGGGTGGCCACTCGAATCATGGAGAGCCACTCGCACGAACACACAGCCCCACCGGAAACCCCGGAGGGCACAGCAGCCGGAACGGATCCGCACGCCTGGCTGAGTCCGATGCGGCTCATGATGCAGGCGCGCACCGTGACCGCGACCCTCGCCCGTCTGGATTCGGGCCACACCGCTGAGTTCACCGCCAATCTCGAGACTCTCGTCACCGAACTCATCGAACTCGACCGCTCGATCCAAACCACGTTCGCCCCCCACCGCGGGCGCGCCTTTGTCGTCTTTCACCCTTCCTGGGGCTATTTCGCAGACGATTTCGGGCTCGAGCAGATCGCCATCGAGATCGAGGGAAATCAACCCACCGACGCCGAAGTCACTCTGATCAAACGGCAGACGTCGGATTTCGGGATTACCGTAATCTATGTCCAACCACAGATCGCGGGCCAATCGGCGCAGGCCCTCGCTGAAGCCATCGGCGCAAGGGTGGAGATTCTCGACCCATTGGCGTCCGATATCCCAGCGAATCTCCGATGGGTCACCGACACCATCGCACGGGGTTTCGATGAGTGACCCTGTCGTTGTCAGGATCGAGGACCTCGGCTTCCGCTATCCCCGGCAACAGGCGGACGCCTTGTGCGGGGCGAGCCTTTCGGTCAGCGGTACCGAATGGGTCGGGCTGCTCGGTCCCAACGGCGGCGGCAAGACCACGCTGCTGCGACTCCTCCTCGATCAGCTCGAACCGACCACCGGGAGCATCAAGGTCTTCGGCGGATCTCCCGCTCAAGCTCGTCGACGGGTGGGCTATGTTCCACAGCACGCTTGGATCGACCCCAGCGTTCCGGCAACGGTGCTCGATCTCGTCCTGCTCGGTCGGCTGACCGGGTCGAGCTGGGGTCCCTTCTACGATCACCGCGACCGCGGACTCGCCATGACCGCCCTCGAGGAGACCCACACCGCCGATCTCGCCGATCGCGCCTGGCGGACCCTCTCCGGCGGCCAACAACAACGCGTACTGATCGCCCGTGCTCTTGCATCGAAAGCCGACATTCTGCTCCTGGACGAACCCACCACCGGGATCGACATCCACCGGGAGAAGGAGTTGCTCCGGCTGCTCGAACGGCTCAATCAGCGGCTTCCGATCCTCATGGTGAGTCACGACATCGCGCTGGTCAGCCACCATATGGATCGCGCTCTCTGGGTAGATGGCGCCGTCCACGAACTCGATCCCCACAATCTCGACTCGGATTCCCTGGAGCACTTCTTCCACGGGGAACACCCATGATCCGCTTCTTTGCCGATGCTGCGGTCAACCCGTTCCTCTGGTCGGGTCTTGCCGCCGGGGTGCTCGCTTCCATCAGCTGCGGTGTCGTCGGGCCCTATGTCGTGACTCGACGTCTGGTCTTTCTGGCCAGCGCCCTCGCCCACATCGCCATCGGCGGGGTCGGCGCCGCCATCTATCTCGCTTCGACCTACCCCGCGATCTTCGGCAGGGTCGAACCGATCCACGGGGGTCTTGCCGCCGCCCTGATCGCGGCACCCATCCTCGCGGTCCTCAAGCATCGGATCAAAGAACGACTCGATACCGTGGTCGGCGCGCTCTGGGCGGTGGGGATGTCGGTGGGCATTCTGCTCATCAAGATCACACCCGGGTACCACACCGAACTCATGAGCTATCTCTTCGGAAACATCAGCTTCGTCACCGGAAGAGATCTCGTCTTCCTCGCGATTCTGAGCGCCGTCGTCGTGATCGTTGCGGTGGTCTTCCACCGCCGATTCCTCGCCCTGTGCCTCGACGACGAATTCGCCGAACTGCGCGGGATCCCGGTGCTTGCCACCGATATCATCCTCTTCCTGCTCATCGCCGCGACGGTGATCGTCCTCACCCAGATCGTCGGTCTCATTCTGGTCATCGCCCTGCTCAGCCTGCCGGCAGCCATCGCCGCCCGAATCACCACCCGTCTCGGCCCCACCATGGCCGTGACATTCGGTGTCTCGGCGCTCGTGACGACCATTCCCCGAATCGTCGTCTACGGCACCCCGGTCAGCCCCGAAGCCGCCATCGTCCTCGCCACCGCGGGTCTCTATCTCGCGGTTGTTCTGTCACGTCGGCCGGACGGTCGCTGATGCAGCGAGTGACCCGGCAGCACACTGCCATCCGGCGGGCCTTCGAGGACACCGGTCGGCCCCTGCGTCCCCAGGAGTGCCTCGAGATCGCCGGACGGGATGTCCCGGATCTCGGGATCGCCACCGTCTACCGCAACATCAAGCGCCTCGTCGAAACCGGGTGGTTGCGGGTCGTCGAGCTGCCCGGCGGACCCGATCGTTTCGAGACCGCAGACCGTTGCCACCACCATCACTTTCACTGCCGTCGCTGCGATGGTGTGTACGAGATCGATGCGTGCCCCGGAGGCTTCACCGGGATGGCCCCTTCCGGCTATCGGGTCGAGGATCACGAGCTCATCCTCTATGGTGTCTGCCAAACCTGCATCAGCTGACACAGGATCCGCAACCGTGCCCGTGGCCGGGGCTGAATCTGCAACCGAAACCGTATCCGTGGCCGCCCACGAGACTGAAGGTGGGGCCAGCCCCACCCTACGTCCCCTTCGAGGCGGACCGGAAGGCCGGGCCCGGGGGTAGGCTTCACCGATATCCATTGCCGTGACCATGCACGAAACTGCTGCTCCAACCGGCTTTGACGACGTCGGCGCCACCACGGGGAAGCCAAGGCCGCCCGAGTGGCGACAGGCTAGAAATGAATAAAAATCCCCTCAAAATCGCATGCCATCATGAATAGTTGTCCTCAGCACGAATAAATATGTTGACAATATTCACAAAATGAATAAACATGCATTCTTCAGCCGGCTCTGCCGGTGGATGGAGGACTCATGCGGATCGTGCTCGCCTACTCGGGGGGACTCGACACCACCTACTGCGTCTCATGGCTGACACGCGAAGAATCGGCCGAGGTCGTGACCGTCACGGTCGACACCGGTGGTCTGGACGCTGAAGAAGCTTCTCGCATCGCCGAGCGCGCCCGCGCCGCCGGCGCAGTCGAACACCACCTGATCGACGCCCGTCAGAAGGTCTGGGACAACTTCATCGCCACCCTCATCCGAGGCAACGTTCTGCGCGGTGCGGTCTACCCGGTCTCGGTGGCCGCCGAGCGGACTCAGCAGGCCGTCGAGGTGGCACGCATCGCGGTCGAGACCGGCGCCGATGCCATCGCCCATGGCGCCACCGGCGCCGGCAACGACCAGATCCGTTTCGATATCGCGTGGCAGGTGACGGCCCCCACGATCCCGATCTTGGCGCCGGTGCGCGAGCACGGCGTCGAACGGGAGACGTCCCTCGCCTATCTCGACGGGCACGGGATCGAGCGACCGCCCGAATCCAGCCGCTACTCGGTCAACCGAGGACTTTGGGGCACCACCCTCGGCGGTGGTTGGACCCACGATGCCTGGCAGGGCCCACCCGAGGATGCGTGGCCCGAGGACACCCCAGCTGCACCCGAGCCCACCGATCTGATCATCGGTTGGGAGGCGGGTCTGCCCGTGACCCTCGATGGCGAGGCCCTCGACGGCCCCGAGCTGGTGGAAGCCCTCGAGCTGAGGCTCGCACCCTACGGCATCGGTCGAGGTATCCACGTGGGAGAGACTGTCCTGGGTATCAAGGGCCGTATCGGTTTCACCGCCGGCGCCGCCCAGGTACTCATCGCCGCCCACCGCGAACTCGAGAAACTCGTTCTGACCCGATGGCAGAGCTTCTGGAAGGACCACGTCGCCCAGTTCTGGGGCGATCGGCTTCACGAGGGTCAGGCCTTCGACCCGGTGATGCGGGATGTGGAGGCGATGATCGCAAGCTCGCAGAAGCGTGTGGTCGGCGAGACCCGGGTGGGTCTCGCGGAGGGCCGCTTCATGACCACCGGAGTCCGCAGTCCGTTCAGCCTCATGGACCCGAAGGTCGCCGCCTATGGCGAGAGCCACCACCTTTGGACCGGCGAGGAGGCCAGGGCCTTCGCCTCCATCGCCGGCATCCCGTCGCGGCTCGCGGCGGCGGCCGGCGAGGTCCCGCCATGGTGACCTCAAAGCTCCGACTCGACCGGATCGCCTCATCGACCCGCAACGCCCGGTTGGGCGCGGAAGTCCTCATCGGTCCCGAGATCCTCGCCGAAGAGGGCCGCATCCTCGCGGTCCGCATCGAAAGCGACAAGGCCGTCTACAACCAGGTCGAGGATCCCACCGGGCGCCTCATCCGGTTGCGCTCGGGTGATGTCCTCGCCGGGGTGCTCGGCGCCCGTCGGGCCCTGCGCGGCTACGAAGGCGAGGTCCCGGAGACGTTGGCCGCGGGCGACACCATCGAGGTCCTCAATCTCGGCGGCGTCCTCGGGCGCTGCACCGCCGGCAACCCCGATCTCGGACCGCCGTTCACCGCCGAGGTGTTGGGCGCCGTCCTGAGCTTCCCGAAGACGGGCGATCGTGTGGGCCTCCCGGCCTCAATCCGCAAAGATGCGGTCCCGATGGCCGACATCCTCGTGGACGGCCCGCCCATCGTCGCGGTCGTCGGCACCTGCATGGATGCCGGCAAAACCGTGGCGGCAGGCGAGGTCATCCGCGGGCTCAGCCGCACCGGGATCCGCGTCGCCGGGGTCAAGCTCACCGGTGTGTCCCTCCGCCGGGACGCTCTCGCCATGCTCGATGCCGGCGCCGTCCAGGCCCTCACCTTCACCGATGCCGGCGTGGTCTCCACCGATGACGACGCCGCTCTACCAACCGCATTCGGTCTCCTCAACGAACTCACCCGGAGCGCCAGGCCCGATGTCGTTGTGGCCGAGTTCGGCGACGGGATTCTCGGCGAGTACGGGGTCGCCCGCCTCCTGGAGAGCCCGCACCTCGTCGACCGCATCGCGGCCATTGTTTGCTGCGCACCTGATCAGGTGGGAGCCTGGGGAGCTGTGGAGATCCTCCGCACCAATTTCGATCTGGCCCCGACCGTTATTTCCGGCCCCGCCACCGACAACGAAGTCGGCTGCCGCTTTATCCGCGACCACCTCGCGCTTCCGGCGGCCAACGCCCGCACCGGTGACGGCTCCCTCGCGGCCATCATCAGGGAGGCGCTGTGACCTCGCCCGCGGGCGGGATGACCGCCGCCGTCCTCGGCGCCACGGGCTATGTCGGTGGTGAGCTCCTGCGGCTGCTCTCGGATCACCCACAGATCGCCGCGGTCCGCGGTTTCTCCACCAGCGCCGCCGGCCGGTCGTGGTCGGAGATCCACCCCACCTTCGTCAACCGGTCCAATGATCCGGTCTTCGAGAAATACGACCCCGCCGAGGCGGGGCGCTGGGCCGATGTGGTCTACCTCGCCCTGCCGCACGGCACGAGTCAAACGGTCATCGAGGCCATCGAAGGCGGCGCTCCACGACTCGTCATCGACACCGCCGCCGACTTCCGGCTTCATGACCTCGACCGCTCCGAGAGCGCCTACGGCCCGCACAGCCGACCCGATCTTCTGGGCACCTTCGCCAGCGGTCCGGCCGATGTTCTCGGTCATGACCTGGCCGGCGCGCGTCGGATCGCGGTTCCTGGGTGCTTTGCCACCGCGACCATGCTCTCGCTGTGGCCGTTGGTCCCGGTCCTCGGACCCGATTCCCACCCCGTCTGTTGGGCGGCGACGGGCTCGTCGGGTTCGGGCGCCACCGCCAAGCCGACGACCCACCACCCCTTTCGCGCCCACAATTTCTACGGTTACAGCCTCTCCGGCCACCGTCACGAGACCGAACTGGATGAGAGACTCGCCGAGTGGTGCGATTCCGACGCCCCGACCTGCTCGCTCTTGACCCACTCCGCCCCCATCGTTCGCGGCATCCACGCCACCCTCCGGGTGCGTCTCGCCGATCCCGTGGAGGACCCCATGGAGCTCGTGCGTTCTGCCTATGCCGGCAGGCCCTTTGTCCACCCCCTCGACCAACCGCCCCGACTTGCCTCGGTTGTCGGCACCAACCACGCCCACATCCACGCCGTGGCGCGGAGCGACGGGCACGAGTTGCTGGTGCTCACCGTGATCGACAATCTCCTCAAGGGCGCCGCCGGTCAGGCCATGCAGGCCATGAACCTCGCCCTCGGCTTTTCCGAGACCGCCGGTCTCGGGGACCAGGGGTTGACGCCATGCTGACGACCACCCACCCCGCCGAGGTCCCGGTCTACGGCCGGCTCCAGCTCCAACCCGAGCGCGGCTCGGGCTCGACCATCGTCGCCTCAGACGGCCGGCGCTTCCTCGATCTCTATGGCGGCCACGCGGTCGCCGTCAGCGGACACTGTCATCCGCGGGTGGTGGCCGCCATCCGCGAGCAGGCCGAACGGCTGCTCTTCTACTCCAATGCGGTTCCCCTCGAGGGCCGAGATCGGCTCTTCACCCTCCTCGCCGAGATGGCGCCCCCTCCGCTGGATCAGGCTTTTCTCGTCAACTCGGGGGCCGAGACCAACGATGTCGCCCTCCAGCTCGCACGAAGGGTCACCGACCGGCGGAGGATCCTGTGTTTCGAGGGCGGCTTCCACGGCCGCACCCTGGCCACCCTCGCCGCGTCGGGGATTCCAAAGTACCGCGGGCTCGCCGAGGCCAGCGGCGGGCAGTCCCTGCTCGATCTCACCGTGGTTGCGCCGTGGGACAGACCCGACCTGTTGCCGGCGTTGGTGGACGAGACCATCGCCGCGGTCATCGTCGAGCCGGTCCAGGGCCTCGCCGGCGCCCGCGATGTCGGCCCAGACGTCCTTCGAACCCTGCGAAAGGCATGCGATGCCGCCGGCGCAGTCCTGATTTTTGACGAGATTCAGTGCGGCTGCGGCCGCACCGGCGATTTCACCGCGGCCCAAAGCTATGGCGTCACACCCGACATTCTCACTCTGGCCAAAGGCATCGCCGCCGGGCTGCCCATGGGCGCGGTGCTGCTCTCGCCCCGCATCGCCAAACACGTCTCGCAGGGAGATCTGGGCACCACTTTCGGCGGCGGGCCCATTCCCTGTGCCGCGGCCGCAGCAAATCTTGAGGTCATCCGTGACGACGGTCTGGCCGCGCGGGCCCTCGATCTCGAACGGCGGTTGCGCCAAGGCCTGGCCGATCTTCCGGGGGTCACGAATATCACCGGCCGCGGTCTCCTGCTGGGGCTCATCCTCGACCGGCCCGCCCGGCCCGTCCAGCTCCAACTCTTCGAGCGGGGGATCCTGGTCGGCTCCGCCAACGATCCATCCATCATGCGGCTGTTGCCGCCCCTGGTCCTCACCGACGAAGAGGCCGACACCTTTTTAAACGCCCTGCACGAGGTTCTGTCATGACTGTTCCCCATCTCATAGGCACCGACGACTGGACTGATGACGAGATCCGCTCCGTCCTGGACCGCGCCGCCGAACTCAAGGCCGGGGCCCAGGGCCGGTCACTGACCGGCAAGAACCTGATCATGGTCTTTCTCAACCCCTCGCTGCGGACCCGGACCTCCTTCGAGGTGGCCATGGCTCGCCACGGCGGTCACGCGGTGGTGCTCGAACCCGGTCGCGGCGCCTGGGCCATGGAAACCCGGTCCGGGATCGTCATGGATGGCGATGCTGTGGAGCACATCGTCGACGCCGCGAGGGTCCTCGGTCGCTATGGCGAAGCGGTGGCGGTGCGCGCCTTTCCGAGCGCCGATACCTGGGAAGAGGCGCGGAAGGATGCGGTCGTCCACGCCTTCGCCACCCACTCCGGGGTGCCGACCATCAACATGGAATCGGCCCGCCGCCACCCATGCCAGGGTCTCGCCGACGCCCTGACTCTGCAGGAGAACTGCGGCGAACGACCACAGGGACGCCGGTTCGTCCTCGCCTGGGCCTGGCACCCCCGTCCCCTGCCCACCGCTGTGCCGGCATCGGCGGCCATCGCCGCGGCGCGGCTCGGGATGGAGGTCGTGGTGGCCCGGCCGCCGGGCTACGATCTCGACCCCGAAGACATGGCCACCATCACGGCAGCGGCCGAGCGCAACGGCGGTTCGGTCAGCCTCACCGACGACCTCGATGGCGCGGTCACCGGCGCCGATGCGGTCTACGCCAAGAGCTGGGGCTGCCTCGCAGATTTCGGCAACCCCGAGACGGAGGCTGCTCGCCGGGCGCCCCACCGCGATTGGATCGTCAACGAAGAACGGATGTCTTCCACCCGCAACGATGCCGGGATCTTTCTCCACTGCCTGCCGGTGCGCCGCAACGTGGTGGTCACCGACGGGGTGCTCGACGGACCGTGGTCGCGGGTCACCGATCAGGCTGAGAACCGGCTCCACGCACAGCGGGCGGTGCTCGAAACGATGATGACCGATGGAGGTGGCAATTGACCGATCTCGTCAATGGACTCAAGGACGCGCTGGAGTACACCCGGCTCTATCGCGAGCAGATCTTCGTCCTCAAGCTTGGCGGCGAGGTGCTGTCGTCAGATGAGGCTTTGGACAACGTTGCGGTGCAGATCGCGCTTTTGGAATCGCTCTCCATCCGGATCCTCGTGGTCCACGGCGGCGGACCCCAGGCGAGCGCACTGTCCCGCCGGATGGGTCTCGAACCCGAAATGGTCGCCGGTCGCCGGGTGACCTCGCCCGAGGTCCTCGAGGTGGCGAAGATGGTCTACGGCGGTCAGATCAACGTCGATGTGGTGGCGGCGCTTCGCGGTCACGGGGTCTTGGCGGTGGGTCTGACCGGGATCGACGCCGGTCTCGTCACCGTCCATCGACGGCCACCGGTGGAGGTCACCGATGACGACGGAGTCACAAGGACCGTTGATTTCGGCGAGGTCGGAGATGTCGACGGGGTCGACACGAATCTCCTCGACGTGTTGTTGCCGCGCGGTCATGTGCCGGTGGTGGCCTCCCTTGCCGCGAGTCCCGAGGGTCAGATTCTGAACATCAACGCAGACACCCTGGCCGCGGGTTTGGCCAGCGCCCTCGGTGCACAGAAGCTGATCTACATGACCGGCGCACCCGGCCTGCTGCGCGACGCCGACGACCCATCGTCACTGGTGGCCTTCGCCGCGCCCGAGGATCTCCAGGCACTGCTCGTCAACAAGAGCGTCAAGGGGGGGATGCGGCCCAAGGTGGAGGCCTGCCTCAAAGCGGTCAACGGTGGTGTCCGCCGAACCCACATCATCGACGGGCGCACCCCGGACGCCCTCTTGCTCGAGCTCTTCACAGGTCATGGCAGCGGCACCATGATCGTCGGAGAACGTGAGAAGCGGAGCTACGAGGAAGCCGGTCGATGATCGACGCGACCGAATTGCTCATCAACCTGGTGAGGACCCCGAGCCCATCGGGTGACGAGAGCCGGGCGGCAACCGTGCTTGCCGAGTGGGCTCGAGCACATGATGTGAACACCGAGGTCGACGACACCGGCGTCCGACTCGTGGTCGAGGGCGCCGAGCCCGGCCCGACGCTCCTTCTCGCCTCGCACCTCGACACCGTCCCGCCCGGCGATGGCTGGTCGGTCCCACCGTATGACGGCGTGGTGACCGGTGATCGCCTCATGGCTCGCGGCGCGGTGGACGCCAAGGCAT
>Ga0209344_10004548_pt1 | contig 12642 bp, 1 predicted proteins | sample Cruoilmetagenom6_FD_187293 | JGI IMG/M metagenome (GOLD analysis project Ga0209344, IMG submission 187293) | Oil polluted marine microbial communities from Coal Oil Point, Santa Barbara, California, USA - Santa Barbara Oil Seep Sample 6 (SPAdes)... | ecosystem: Environmental > Aquatic > Marine >...
GGGTGTGTGATCAAAGTAGGGTTATAAACCACTTTGATGACACACTGTTCACTCAGCTTGTCGAAGTGAGCCTAAAATCAAGAACGGTCTTTAGATTGTTCTGTAAATTGTTGGTGGACAATTTGCGGGTCAAGTTGCTTTACACGGCATGGTTGGTGGTGCATCCTCTGTATTGCAGGGTGGTAAGTTTGGCCATGGGTTTGCAGCGGCTGGAGCAACTCAGGCTTTGGCACCGGGTATTGATAATATCATGAAGGGCAGCAGCGGTGCACCAGTCAGGATTGCCGTGGCAGCCATTGTGGGAGGAACCATTTCAGAGGCTACTGGTGGTAAGTTTGTTAATGGCGCTGTGACTGGGGCTTTTTCTCAGGCGTTTAATGATGAGGGAGGTATTACCGAACAATAACTAGGAAATAAATAGAGTCAAAATGATTTTGGCATCCACCAATAAAAAAGTAATTAAATCGTTAATTCTTTGACTAAATAACTATTTTAATGTAATTTGTTGGAAAATTTTTATATGAATTCATTTAAAAGGATTTTGTTATTCTACTGCAACTTTGAATGGTTGCCCTTTTTAGCCTCAATCCATTTTTTAGCATCCACCCAGTTATTTTTTCAGTATTTCTGAGTAAAGTTGGAACAAAGTTTTTGATAAGGGTTAATTTGTCTATTGAATATATATATGAGATGAATTTTGTTTCTAGTTATTGAATCTCAGGTTCTGAGAATAGTTTGGTTATTGTTATTTGCTTTTTAAGTTTTAAAGGATGTCATTAATGTTTCTGCGCTTTAGTTTTCTACTTTTCATACTTGTTTCATTTCAATCGATTGCTGAGATTGAAGTTCCTGACAGTGTCAGAGATCAAATTGTTTCTGATGTAATAGTCGAAACAGGTTATTTTGATGCGGCCGAAATTGCGATGAGAACTAGTCTTTGGAAATTGGAACAGCCCCAACCGAGGGCGTCTGGTGAGCTCACCAATTCAGGAAACTGTAACGGTAACTGTGAACAAACTGGAGGTGATGTATCATTACCAAAACCACGAAACGTAAAGTTCAAAGGTAAAATCAAAGATGGTAAATTTACTCAAAATTTGATTATCAAATGGAAACGACCACAGGCATTACCGGAAAACAGCAATTACCAGCTTAAAAGGTACAAAGTAATTCTTTCAAAAGACGGTTCAACTTTTGAAAAATATAAAGTCAAAACAAAATTTAAAAACAATGGCAAACCAAAAGTTCATCAAAAGCTGAAGCTAAGAGGCTTGGAACCAGGTGACTATCAAGTTCAAATTAAAGCTGTTTACATAACCATTGACAGTAATGATTCAAATAGCAAAACAGGCGCTAATAAAAATGAATTAACTTCCAGTTTATGGACTGATTCTTTAAGTGAGAAGTCTTCAAAAGATGTAGAAACCATTGGTGAGTTACCAGATGGCGCATTAAAAATCTGTTTGTTAGATAATGCCAACACACCAATTGAAACCATTGATTCAACAACATTATTGTCTGAAATTACACATATAGCATGTGTTGGTAAAAGTTTAACAAATGTTGATGTGGCCTACCTTGGAATGTTTGATGGACTTTTGGTGTTGAATTTAACATCAAATAACGATATTACCAGTATTGTAGCATTAGGAAACTTGTCTCAATTAACATGGTTGAAATTAAATTTTAACTTAAACATTGATATGAGTCCTCTAGGTAACGATACATACTTTCCTAGTCTGGAAACTTTGATTGTTGGTAAAACAGGGTTGACACATATTCCTGAGTTACCTGAATCAATTACTTATTTATCCATGCCCCAAAATATGGTTTCAGATAACAGTGGTGGATTTTTTCCTGATTTTCCATTGGATGTACTGGATGTAAGTAATATGAAAACATTCTCTAGAGATAATAATGGCCAATCTCATGAGGAGTTTTCACTTAATGATCAATTTATAACGAATTTAGTTGCTAATAATGTCTCAGTAAAAACATTTAAAGCACGTCATACTAAACTTACTACTTTAGGTTTGTTATCTGGTATCAAAGGGCTTGAAAACTTGGAGATCCGAAATGGAAATTTAAACGCCACACAAAATTTAGGTGGTTTTTCAGGTTTCTGTAGTTTAAATATTCAAAGTGATCAAGTGGTTAAGTTGAAGAAAAAACGTCCAGTACAGTTCTTGAATTTATCCAGCAGTCAAATGCTTAAAACCCCCGTGTTATTATTTAAAGACCGAACTGAAAATGGAGTCTATCATAACTATCAGCCATTAAGTATTAATCTACAAGACTCCAATGCACTATCATGTGACGTGTATTATCAGATTAAGGATAGTCAAGAACCCCCCTTGACGAATATGGATATCGTTCCGGAATTTACATTGAATAATGGACAGGTTGCAATTCCACCTAATTGTCCAACATATACAATTCCGGCATCTTTAACTCATGCCTCCTCGTGTATTCCTACTGAAGTTCCTAACTCGGTCAGTGTGTTTGAAGATCAAGACTCTTCAAAAAGGTATGTTTCATGGGAAAAAGACTCAACACATGATTATGCCAGGTGGGGAGTTACACAATACAAAATAAGTATGTATCAAGGTGCGCAATTGCTCAATGTAAAATTTCAGTCTATTGATGAGCCTTTACTTTATGTAGATTCAAGCTTAGTTCCTGATAAATATGTTATCCAAGCCTGTATAGATGATATATGTGGTTATGAAATGGCATCTTCAGCTATATTCAATGAAGGCTTGTCTGTTGTCGATAACATCAATCAATATTGGCCAGATACCAGTCAAGTTCATTTAGAATTTGATTATTTGAAATCAAGTTCTGGTAACTTGGGAAATGATAATGCAGCAATTCCTCATTACTTTAAGATAACGCCTTCTTTTACCCAGCCATCAGGAACCCCTGAAATCCCAAATGTGAATGTAGTCGATGAAACTCAGACAACGTGGGTATCAAGTCAGATAACTATTAATGATTACATTGGAAATGTTTACATTATTAAAGCCTGTAGAAATGACATTGGCTGTGGTGATGGGCGGTCGGTTGTGCTAAGGGGTCCAGCCCCACCATTGGACATTGACCCATTAACAGGGGTAACTGCAACAATCGATGGTGACACAGAAATTCAGTTGAGTTGGGATGCAAGCTCATTAGGTGAACTGGTTGATTATATTGAAATTACAGAGCAACAGCCAGAATTTAAAGTCAGCCATAAATTTGATCCAAGTATTCAACAGTTGCCAACTGTAAATGCCGATGAAAAACAAAATGTATTTTATTCCGATGAATTAAATAAACCACTATATTTAGAAAGGGTTATTAATGGCCATTACAGATTTGAACTGAGGGCTTGTCACAGAGACAGAGAAGGAGAGGATACCTGTTCGGATGCCAGTATTGTTAATACTGAAATTGAAAGATTAGGTACAGATAACTTGCCTAACTTGATTGATATATCAACAAATAACAAGCCTAGGAAAGTTGAACATGTTCATAGTGAGCCTTATTGGTCTGGAATGTCAACCGCGGTTAATGCACTTTTTCAAGTGCAAACATCATTTTCAATAGAATTCAATTATTCAACATTGCCTAATACCTTTCAAGCCGCAGATTATTTTTACTTTGAACAACTAGATGGAGGATCTAGACACACTTGTATCCAAAAAATTGTTAATGAGTATGATCAAACAGAGTTTAAACAGCTATCTTCATTTACTGTTAACAATCATAAATATCCAAACCTATCCACCAAAAACATGTGTAGGTTTGCCCATACGGCATCTACATGGGCGATTTCCGCCTGTTTTTCTGGAGTGGGTTGTGGTGATGCGATTGTGTTTAATTTGGGAACTGATGAGATTGAAACACTAGACATTGATGATGACAGTTCTACAATTGCTACCACTGTGCAAGAAGATGAAGTATTAGATGATTCACAATTATTTGGGCCAGGCGATTTAGACCCAGGTCATTATTGGGACAATGAACAAGCAGGTACTGGTTGGCAGTTCCATTGGGCAACTCAGTTGATTGATAGTAACACAGACACAGTAAATCGAGAAACAACTTATGATTTAACTGCTTATTGGTTTGCCTACTCAAAAATAGAAATACCATCTGGTATAGATTCAAATGAAACTTATGTTTGGACACCAACTTGGTACAAAGCAAAACTAAAACAAGTGAGTGGAAGTTCACTGTACCAAGGCAGTTTAAACACATATACAAAAAATGGCTCAAACTATTCCTCTAAATTAGTTGGTTTCATGAAAGTAAATCTTGAAGGGGTAGGAGCACGGTTTGTAGTCGATTTTGATGGTACGGCTTTTCCTACGTTCTTGGGGTCTAGAGATCACAATGTGAATTGTGAGACCAATGATGCAGGAGACATTGATGGAGAATGTTCATTTAATTTAGAAAACTTTAATATATTAGGTGTTGATGGTGGCCAATCGGGTAATATAGACCTAGATAGATTTGGTCTTGGTAATGATGATGACTTTTATTCAGGAGTTTGGGGATATAACTGGTTAAAAGAACAAAATAACTCAGAGACTACTTTAATCACCACTATTCATCGTGGTTTAGAAGTTTCATGGGTCGCTACATTTGATGATAATGGTGATGCTATTTGGGGAGTAACTCAGTCATGTGGAGGATCCTGTAATAGGTCATCAGGTGCATATTTTTCAGATTTTATGGGAGAAGGTACTGGTTCAGAATTTAAAAATATTGCAGTTATAAAAAATGGGTTTAATCCGCTAAAACACACCAGGGATGATTTTTTTGACAGTTCAAATATTAATTATGCAGGAACTTTGGGTAGGTGTTTTAATGATAATGATTTTAATGAAGGCCGATTTAATGTCAGTTTAAGTATCGATTCTGATGATGTCTTTTTAAGAAGTGCAAATGTGTTTCACGGTGGTGGTTTCAATAATGAGGGTACCAGTTGTAATAAAACCAGTGGATTAGAACCAATCACAAAAATAGCTGGTTTCAGTTATATTGATCTTGATATAAATGATGATAATGAAGTTATAGAAGTAAATGGTCAACCTGTAAGTGTACCCACTTGCGATCCAAAACTAGAAGGTGGTGTTCAATCATGTGAAATCAGTTTTGACTGGTATACCGATGGACTATATGATGAGATTAAACCTTTTTACAGTGCCAATGGAGCTGAGTTTGAATCAGTGCTAGATAGCGATTTATGTACCAATAATCCAAGTGACTCTGCCACCAGTATGACCGTTGAAGGTTTAGAATGTACAATCTATGGTCGAGAATCTGATGTTACTTATGTATTTGAATTAAGAAAATTAAAGTATGGACCTGATGAAGATGTAAATGAATTGGATCCATTGGATTGGGTGACCATTGCCAACAGAGCTTCATTAGAAGTTCTGAACTGTCCAGTTAATGTTGAATATTGTAACAACCCTATCGTAGTTATTCCTCCTAATGTGATTGTTGAAGATCCAGATGTTTTAGGGGAAATTGAAGGAACATTGGAAGACATTATGGATCACCAACCCGGCAGTGGTTCGGTTCCTGGATCAGCTGGTGTTTCAGGTGGTGCAGCTACTTACCATTTACCATTGGTAATTCCGCCAGGTATTAATGGTATGACTCCTGATGTTTCAATCAACTATTCATCCAAAGGTGGGAATGGCACCATGGGTGTGGGTTGGTCGGTTTCAGCAGGTTCAGCTATTTCTCGATGTCCCAAAACCATAGCACAAGATAAAATCTACCGCGCAGTGAGTTTTTCAATGTCAGATCGCTTGTGTCTGAATGGTCAAAGATTAAGGTTGGTTGGTCCAACTGGCACAGATGAGTCGGAACTTGATGTTGAGTATTGGGCCAATGGTGCTGAATACCGCACTGAAATTGATACATTTGTAAAAGTGAACCTGCACATCGCAGACAGTTCAGAGTCTTTTATGGTTTATACCAAGTCTGGTCGTATTCAAAAATATGAGAAAAAGGGACTTTCGTGGAAAATAGTATATGAGATGGATTCATTTGATAACATCATTGAATATACTTACACCAGTGACCAAAGTGCCAATGAATTTTTGCTTGATGAAATTAAATACACAGGTGAGTATGTAAGTGATTCGGCTATTCAATCTGGTAGCAGAGTTGTTAAATTCGTCTATGGAGACAGAAGTGATAGCAGTGTCTCATACCAATATGGAGAAGCGTTCAAACAAACCAAAATATTAGAGTTTATGCAAACAATAATCTCAGACACTATACAGCGAGAATACGCATTTGAATACCTACCCTCAGCCGCGACAGGAAACTTGTTGTTGCAAAGTGCCACTGAAAAACCACAAGGTGCCGATCTACCACGAGTACTGTTCGATTCTGAATGGACAGATGTTACCTGGAATTCAGAACCTGAAGAACAAGTAAGCTACCGTAATATCCGAAATTCTATCGAAGATTATATTGCAGGTAATTTTACTGGTGGTAAAAGGCCCAAAAATATAAATAACTTAAAAGCGACATTAGATTTTAATGGCGATGGCATTAAAGAGCTTAGTTATGGGCCTGAAAATACAAATCATAATCCAGATGCTGGGCTTATATTTTTAGACACTGAAGGTACAGTGGTCAAAATACTAAAAGGTGGGAGTGCTAAAGATATTAATAGGTTTGGTGCAGGTGATATGAACGCAGATGGCATCAATGATTTGATCAGTATAGATGAATCTACTGGAAGCCTAACTCTATATCAATGGAAGATTGGGTCAGATATTAAAGACCCAACTAAACAAAATCTAACTGATTATGTAACATCAACACCACTGCCTATCAACTTGGGCCAGTCTATGATTGATTACATTGGTAACATTAGTGATTGGGGAGAACTTAATGAAAGCTGCGGATCAAATAATGATATTTATAAACTAAATTTTGACCCAGAAGCTTCAGAATTTTATATCAGGGATTATGACAATGACGGATTAGATGATGTACTGGTTTTAGTACAACTAAAGCCTGGACAAAGCAATGGAAGCACTAATGCTTGTTTAACTTTTAATCGGTATGAAGTAAAGTCAAAACTATTGCTTTTTAAAAACAGTTCAGATTGGATACCAAATGATAATAATGGTGGTGGCCTTGTTTTCGATCCAGCTTTTAGTGAAACGCCTGAAATAGTATTGGATCAGTTAGAACCTAAGTTTGAACGAGAGAATGAAGTCGGCGGCTTTGAACAATATTTGTATGACGATATTCAGGGTATAGAAGATTTTAATGGTGATGGTCTATTAGATGTCGAAGTAAAACGAATAGTTAAATGGAGATGGCGTGGGAGTTTGGTTCCATTGGTGCCACGCTTAGCTAATCATGGCATTTACTTTCAGTCACCAGAGACTGGTAAAGCTGTACGCAAAACATTTGAACAACTTGGTTTAAAAGAATTTCAATGTCGAAAAACTTCTAGTAATGAATTGGTTGATTGTGACGCCAGTGGAAGCATGATTGGGTTTGGTCCAAACAGCCTCACTTTTGAGGATGTTAATAATGATGGTCTTAAAGATTTGCTTTACTATGATCAGGCCATAGTCTCTGTTGTTGATGGTGTACGAGAATATGACAATGATATTTATAGAAACTGGAAAGTTAGGTTAAACAAGGGGGGTGATTATAAAGGCGAAATCTTTGAGACTACTTCTATTGAATCTGATTATGTAAGTGACGTTGAAGTTGCTAATTTTTTACCTCAGGGTGATGTTTGTTCGGACTTGTCAGAAAGTGATGAAAAAATGCACCGAATTTGTAACTTTGTATTCAGAGGCGGGGTTAAGTTTGACGATTTAAATGCCGATGGCGTCAGAGAAATGTTGTTTCCAAACGCAGATGATTTGGTGTTCAATCGTTGTATGATAACAGGCGGCCCAGTGACTCGTGCCGTTAATGGTGGAACAATACAAGAACAAATATGTGAAACACAAGAAGATATGTTTTTTGATGATGAGGATTCAGGAACAGAAGACCCAAATAATGATAAACAAAAATGGTGTGAATCAATGAAAAACTTCAATGTTTTGTCATTAATGGAGAACGCTGGAGTTAACCCTGAAGTTGATAGCACTGTTGATTCATTTATTTATGAAAATAGCACCCACTTTTTTGGTGATGAAGGGCCTGACTGCTTAGATAGTACATGTACACAACCACCTGTACATCCTGAGCCTCCAGGAAGTGATCCGCAGTTGGTAACCGAAACCATCAATGGTACCAGCAATCTGACTTATGGCTGTTCAGAAGGGGTTGCAACTAATGATGGATATAAATTAGATTTATATGAAGATTATGGCGGATTCAATGCCTTATGGGATCGAGGCGTTTACGGTTATTCTGCATTAGAATTTGACTTGTCAGCAAGCGGTGAACTAAATGTAAGTGAAACTGAAAATACTGGCATATATGGCACATTGTTTTGGGGGAGTGGAGGTGACCACAGTGGAGATGGTCTATCAGATTATTACGCCCCAGTTGGGTGTATGAACGAACCTGGTGGCTATGAATTAATTGGTTGTATTGATAAAGATAATTATGCAACTGCAAGTGAATGGGATGTTGACTATCCATTTAAGAGTGAAATTGGTAATGATAATGAATTCTTGAGATATGGCCATGGCATTCTGATCACCAGGGATGAAGTTGATATGCCTGATATGATGTATCAAATCACTACTCCAAATACAGGAAAGAAAACCCAATGGGATTATTACCCATTATCAAGTAAATTGAATCGGCCTTATGATATGCCATTATATACATTAACGGAAAGGCAGAAATGTGATGGTTGTACTGCTAATGCGGATAATGATGGTTATATCAATCAAGCTGATGTAACTGGCGAGTATTTTTATTTCAATTCATCAATGTATGTAGTATCGGAAATGCGTCAATATTTAGGTTTGCTTGATGAAACGAATCCTGCACTTGATGGCTTTAGCACTTCACAATACGGTTATAAAGAAGCGATTTATAACAATGAGGGCAGAGGCTTTCAAGGGTTCAGAGAAATTACGGTGCAGACTAAACCGGATTCAAACAGTAATTCGAATCTGACACGTTCAGTATCTACTTTCCATCAAATATTTCCAAATGCCGGAAAGCTGTATAAAACAATATCTTCACAAGTTATTGTAGGTTCTGATGATACAGCTTATGAATTAAATGATGTCAGTGAGTCCACTTATTTTTGGTATCAAGAGAATTTTAGTCAAGGCCAAGATTCAACCAATTATATTGTGTATTATCCGATACGCAGTATAAGAACTAGATTATTCAATGAGAGTGAAGAACTGATTTCCTTTAGAGAACAGTCTTTTAATCACATTGACTGTCCTGCAGGAATTGATGAAGCCTATGATGGTTATGGAAATAACCTGTGTATGACAGATAAATTAACTGATTATAATTTGTCCGTCAAAGATAAAGACTTTTCTGGTAGTTTAATCTCTAAAGAATTACGTACTATACAAACAAAAAATATTTTAAATACGTTTGATATTAACACATCAGATTGGTGGATAGATAAGCTGCTTGAAACAAAAGTTGAATCATCAATTGAGGAAATTGAAACGGATCTTTTACCTATAGACGGCTTGAGCACGCAAACTTCAGAAGTTACCAGTAAATTCTTTTGGAAAACGGATGCTACAATTCCTTTGAGGACATTGGATTGTCAGTACACCCTTGGTAATACCTCATTTAATCCAACTGGATGTAGTGACCTCATTGGTGATTCAAAGATCAGTAGAAACAGTTTTGAATATGATTTTGAAACTGTTTCAACTAGTTCTGTTTTTGGTCATATTGTAAAAGTTACATCATCAGGTGGAAAAGACGGAGTTAATGGAAATGCCGGGGATGCTGAAGCTGACAGAATTGTAGAAACCAAATACAAATATGACGGCTATTTCGTTGATGAAATAAGTAACAAAATAAATCAAGAACTTATAACTATTGATTTTTTGGATTATGATAAGGAAACTGGTCAAGTCATCAAGCAAGTAGATGCCAATGAAGTTACTACTGAAATTACATATGATGATTATAAGCTGCCGATAAAGCAGGAAGTTTATGCTAATAATGATAATTCTGACAGACTAGAACAGCCAACAGTTTCAGCCATGCAAAACTGTATTTATGATCCTTCTAATTGTGAATTTGCACAGGATTTGTTAACCACATTGATGATCAAACTCAAAACTAAAGTGGATGATTACCCAGCTTACAATGGATTTTTCTTCAATGGATCTGGAGTTACTCCTGCCTTAATATACAAATCACAAAGCAGAAAACTTGGTTCACCAATGGTTACCACGTGGTTTAATCAACAAGGTCAAGCTTTGTTAACTAAAACTCAGCATTCAGGTGGTGATGTGTATGCTGCGACTTTAACAAATCCATTGGGTCAAGTAGAAATATCTACACAAGCATTTACATACCAAGGTGATAACTTGGATAATCCATTCGATGGAAGACCTTACCCATATTTTACCTTAAATATTTATGGTAAATTAGGACTGCTAAGTGAGTCACATGTAGAATTGGGTCAATTAACCAATGATAACAACGATGCTTGTTGGCGTAAAACGACTTATGACAATACTGAAGTAGGTTTAACTAAAGTAACAGCCACGTTCACATCAAATGATTGTGCAGAAGTGAACCAAGGTCTTAATGAGTTGGTTATGTATCGATCATATGACTCCCAAGGTAAAATAAGACAGACTGTGGACGCAAAAGAATACATCACTCAATATTGGTATGATGAATTAGACAACCCATACATCATTACAGATGCAGCAGGAAATAACATCACAACAGATTTTGATGAATTAGGCAGAAAAACTTCTGTAGTCGATCCAAACATGGGTAGAAAAGATTTTACTTATAACTCATTTGGTGAAGTCATTACTCAACAAGACGCAGAACAAAAAAGCCATGATACCAATCAAAACATATCTGGTTCATACACTGCCAATTATTTCTTTTATGATGAACTAGGAAGGTTAACAGACCAGTATGCCAATGTAACATATGATGGTTCTGGTTATTCATCAGCAATGAACATGCGCGCCTACCATGACGAATATACATACGGGAGTACCTGTGGTCCTTCATCCAGTCAATTGTGTGCTCAATTTAGAAACAGTAATGTGGGTAAAGAAGATGAATCTGTTGATGTTGATAGTATGCCAAATGTTCAAGGCTTAGATTATTCATATGATGATTTTGCACGGGTAACTAATGAAACGGTACTGGTTACAGATGGCCTGACCGAAGGTGACTTTTTCACTTTTGATAGTAAATATTACTATTATGAAAATTATAACTTTTTGAAACAGACCATATATTCAAGCGCTAGAGATAACAGTGTCGGATACTCTACTCTAAATCACTATGATGTCTTTGGAAGCTTGAATAAACAAACAGAAGTTCCATCTGGCGATGTTTTGATGTCTATTGATTCAAGTGACTATAATTATCGTGGTCAAGTGATGGCACGAAAACTGAATAATTCTAACGATATGGTTACCCAATACCAATACTACAACTCAACAGGACAAGTTCGTCAAATAATTCATGGTAGCCAAGGCGTTTCACAATCTTTTGATTTTGAATATGATGCCTGGGGTAACATTGATTCTCAGAAGTTGAATGATTCAATCAATGAGACTTTTGATTATGACAAGTTACAGCGTTTGGTTAAATCTAAAGTAGGCACATTTGATGTCATAGATTATGACTATGATGACAATGGTTTGGGTAATTTGGTGAAAAAGAGCGATTATGCTGATTTACAAGTTTATGGTGAAGGTACAGCTGGCCCAAATGCCATTACCTCATCATTTTTAAAAGGTGGTGGCGGTACCAAGTCATATTATTACGACCTCAAAGGAAATCGAATTAATGACACCCTAAATAATATTCCAAAAAATCAATATCATTATGATGCGTATAATTTACTCATCGGCAGTAATAAATCTAATGGAACCCAAATAGGTTTTCGTTATGGTGTAAATAATCAACGTTACTTCAAACAGGAGCAGTCATTTGATGAAGGTGGATCATTGATCAATGATGAGATCACACTTTATGCTGGGCCTCAGTTTGAAATGGTTCAGAATTTTGAGACTAATGAAACAGAGACTAAAATTCATGTCAATGATTACCTGACAGTGACCCGTAAAAACAACCACGTGTTAAAACGTTACTTTTTACAAAAAGATCGGTTAGGTTCAACCACTCGAATTTTAGATGATTCAGGTGCAGTTATAACTACAAAAGGTTATGATGCCTTTGGTAAGCCCCGAGATGGGGATACTTGGGATAAGTTAACGCCCCCGACTTTGAGTTTTGAAGAAGACCCAAACAGCACATCAACAACAGACATCACCAAACGTGGTTTTACCGATCACGAACATCTGGATGCCTTTGAGTTGATCCATATGAATGGCCGAATGTATGATTTTAATAATGGTAGGTTCCTGTCAGTTGATCCGTTTATACATGGTGTAACCAGCCAGGGTATCAATCCTTACAGTTATATCCTCAATAACCCTCTTGCTGGCACAGATCCCA
>Ga0209344_10004549_pt1 | contig 12640 bp, 13 predicted proteins | sample Cruoilmetagenom6_FD_187293 | JGI IMG/M metagenome (GOLD analysis project Ga0209344, IMG submission 187293) | Oil polluted marine microbial communities from Coal Oil Point, Santa Barbara, California, USA - Santa Barbara Oil Seep Sample 6 (SPAdes)... | ecosystem: Environmental > Aquatic > Marine...
TGGGGGCGACCGGTGCTAACAAAGAACCCGGATCAGTGATCGGCTCCACCCGGTGGTTCCTGAGAACCCGTAGGAATTGCAGTCTTTCATAATCTGCAGCCAACCGTATGCGAAGCCGTTTGTCAGTTCCAAGGGCCACTTGCCCAACCAGAAGACCGGCTGGAAAAACACTACCATCACCGGACGAAACCACCCTGTCCCCTGGTCTGACCGCCTCAGGGTTTTCAAGAAACTCCAATGGTGGATCCGCTGAATTATCGCCCGACAATAATGCTTTTTGGCCTGAAGGTTGAATTGTAACCGGGATTTTACTGTTAGAATCTGTCAGCAAAATCACTCGGGATGTGTTGTTTCCAACACCGGAAATGCGCCCCACAAGACCTATGCCATCCATTGTGGCCCAGCCATCAACGATACCGTCACGTTGCCCGACATTCAAAAGCACGGATTGGCGAAACGGTGATCCACTGTCTGCCAGCACCACACCAGTTACAAAAGTTAGCTTAGGATCCAAGCGCACATTGTTTAGATCCAGCAAGCGCGCGTTTTTTTGTTCAAGTTGCAGGGCCGCTTCTTTCCATGCCTTCATTTGTTGAAGTTCGCGGCGAAGTTCTTGGTTTTGTTCGTAAATGTTGGCGTATGACTGAAAGCTGTCAAACATTCCCACCACCTTGGTAACCGGAACTAATGCCCAGTCAAATGAGGGGACGACCTTATCCACCAGGGCGGCGCGAAATCTTTCCACCCGAGGGCTATCAATCCGCCAAAGCAAGAAGATGGCAAAGAACAACAACACCAGCCCACCAACCAGTATTCGCCTGATTGGGCGGACGTATTCGTTGTTTGAACCTCGGTCTTTCGCCACGCTGCCTCCGAGACCGGCGGTGGCCGGTCAGATTAGCTGTCGTAATCTATCACATGCCGGAGCTGTTTTTCATACTCCAGCGCTTTACCAGTTCCCATGGCCACACAATTCAGCGATTCATCAGCCACCGAAATTGCAAGTCCGGTTTGTTCGCGCAGTGCAAGGTCCAGATCACCTAGCAGCGCGCCACCACCTGTTAACATCACCCCCCGGTCAACAATATCGGCAGCAAGATCTGGCGGGGTTGCTTCCAGTGCGGTCATTACCGCTTCGCAGATCTGTTGCACCGGCTCGGCAAGTGCTTCTGCAACCTGCGCCTGATTGATTTCGGTTTCCTTTGGGACACCATTCAGCAAGTCGCGACCACGAATTTGCATGGAAGAACCACGCCCGTCATCTGGCATCCGTGCCGTCCCGATAGAAGTTTTGACCCGCTCAGCAGTGCTTTCCCCGACCAACAGGTTTTGCTGGCGGCGCAAATAACTAATAATCGCTTCATCCATTCTGTCACCACCGACCCGGATTGAGCGCGCATAAACGATATCACCCAGCGACAGTACAGCAACTTCGGTGGTCCCACCGCCGATATCCACAACCATGTTTCCGGTTGGATCAGTGATTGGCATTCCCGCGCCAATCGCAGCCGCAATAGGTTCTGCGATCAGCCCGGCACGGCGTGCGCCCGCTGACAGAACAGATTGGCGAATGGCACGTTTTTCGACCGGTGTAGCGCCGTGGGGCACGCATACGATGATCTTGGGCTTGGAAAACGTTGTGCGTTTGTGAACTTTGCGAATGAAATGTTTGATCATTTCTTCGGCGGTGTCAAAATCTGCAATAACACCTTCCCGCATCGGGCGTATAGCTTCTATGGAACCAGGCGTTCGCCCTAACATCAGCTTGGCGTCTTCGCCAACTGCAAGCACCTGTTTGTGTCCGTCTTTAACATGATAGGCCACGACCGAAGGCTCGTTCAGGATAATCCCTTTGCCTTTGACGTAGACCAACGTATTCGCCGTTCCAAGGTCGATCGCCATATCTGACGAAAACAAACCGCCCCAACTAGCCATATTCCGGACATCCCGTTTCAAATTCTGAAAGGTCCGCGACTCTGTCAGACGCGGACCTTGATCTTTTATAAGCGCGCAACGGCCAAGGTGGAAGGGCCAGTGTTGTTCTATTCAGCACGAATTTGCCGGGTGTGACACACGGTACCGGACGCTCAGTTTACCGATTTATATGAAACCGATTTAACGTCTGCGTCTGGCGCTGATTTTTCTCGACGAACCAGCAGGCGGTTCAGTGCATTTACATATGCTTTTGCAGATGCAACCACCGTGTCCGTATCTGCACTTTGGCCTGTGGTAATCTTACCGTCTTCTTCCAGTCGCACTGATACAGTTGCCTGCGCGTCAGTGCCTTCTGTGACAGCATGAACCTGATAAAGCTGCAACCGTGCCGTCGTTGGAAACAGCTTTTTGATGGCTACAAATGTGGCATCAACCGGCCCGTCACCCGTTGCAGATACCTGATGATCTTTGCCTTCCACAGTAAGGGTCAAATCCGCCGTCTGTGGCCCTTCAGTTCCACATACCACACGTAAAGATTTCACCTGAATACGATCATGTTCTGCGTCGGAACTGCTGTCACGCATCAGCGCCAGAAGATCGTCATCGTATATTTCCTTTTTGCGATCAGCCAGATCTTTGAACCGCACGAAAACATCCTTCAATTGATTATCGGCCAGTTCATACCCAAGGTCCTTCAACTTGGACCTAAGTGCTGCTCGCCCGGAATGTTTGCCCATGACAATGTTGGTTTCCGCTAGTCCAACATCCTCGGGGCGCATAATTTCGAATGTTTCTGCGTTCTTCAGCATTCCGTCCTGGTGAATGCCACTTTCATGGGCAAATGCATTTTTACCGACAATGGCCTTGTTATATTGAACGGGAAAGCCCGAAACAGTGGCGACGCGGCGGCTGATATTCATGATTTTGGTCGCATCAATCTCAGTTTGATATGGCATAATGTCGTTCCGCACTTTCAGGGCCATTACCACTTCTTCCAGTGCGGTGTTGCCGGCGCGTTCACCCAACCCGTTGATCGTGCATTCGATCTGGCGCGCTCCGGCCTCGACCGCGGCCAGGCTGTTGGCTGTCGCCATGCCCAGATCGTTGTGGCAGTGGGTTGCGAAAATAATCTCGTCCGCACCGGGTACTTTTTCTAGCAACATCCGGATAATTGCAGCACTTTCGCGCGGGGCGGTGTACCCCACAGTGTCGGGAATGTTTATCGTCGTTGCCCCGGCTTTGATGGCTATCTCGACAGTGCGGCAAAGATAGTCTTCTTCTGTTCGCGTCGCATCCATTGGTGACCATTGCACGTTGTCACACAAATTTCGCGCATGGGTTACAGTGTCGTGGATACGTTCAGCCATCTCATCTTTGTTGAGATTGGGGATGGCGCGATGCAGTGGCGAGGTACCGATAAATGTGTGGATACGTGGCTTGGCCGCATGCTTCACCGCTTCCCAACAGCGATCAATATCTTTGAAGTTTGCACGGGAAAGACCGCAGATAACCGAAGATTTAGCCCGTTTGGAAATTTCCGAAACAGCTTCGAAATCGCCTTCGCTGGCAATGGGGAACCCCGCTTCGATGATATCAACCCCCATTTCATCCAGCAGTTCTGCGATTTCCAGCTTTTCGTCATGGGTCATTGTTGCGCCGGGGCTTTGCTCACCATCCCGCAGTGTGGTGTCAAATATCAGGACACGATCCTGTTTTGTCTTGGTATTCATGGGTTCTCTTTCTAGTTCATTCTTAGCTTTTTCTGGCGCTGTTCACCTCTGAGCGGTCGCGCCAAAGGCACGCTCAGCGGTGGCTAAGAAGAAGTAGTGCGCATAGCGGTAACGCGGCCTGAACTGGCCGATGGGTGGAATTATGAACCGCTACTGTCATCGCGTGAAACTATACAACGGAGTTTCAAAAAGGAAAGTCGCAATCTTGCAGCCATCCGCAGTTTAATTGCGAATGGTTTTCGCGGCCTCCAATTGATCATTTATTCCGAAGCGGTTTCACCAGTTGTTTCGTTCAAAGCGCCGTTTTCCCAGTTTCCGCTTGCCGCCTGACCGGTCGCATAGCGTATCGTTCCCGTGCCCTGGCGCTTGCCTGCTTTGAAAGTTCCTTCATAGACGTCACCATTTGCGTAGGTTGCAACGCCCTGACCCTCAATTTCGCCGGCCTTCCAATCCCCGGTATACTTAAATCCATCTGCCATTGTTATTGAACCGTTACCTTCACGCTGACCGTTCACAAACTCTCCGTCATAGATGGTTCCGTCAGAATATGTCGCACGACCTATGCCCTGGCGTTGACCCTGGAACCACTGGCCAACATAGCTATAGCCATCGGCATAGGTCATTGTTCCCTGACCATGGTTTTTCGCATTCTTGAATTCCCCGTCATAGACTAGGCCATTTGAATATGTCGCGATGCCTTTGCCTTCGATCACACCGGCTTTCCAGTCGCCTTCGTAGGAATTACCATCAGGATAGACGATTTTCCCTGCTCCATCAGCAAGGTCATCACGAAACTGGCCTTCGTAAACCGACCCATCCGGATAGATGACTTTCCCTTGCCCCTCGATGCGCCCGGCAACCCAGTTACCGGTATAGATGTACCCATCAGTGCCAGAAAAAGTACCTGATCCACTGCGTTTGTCGCCTGCAAACTGACCAATATAGGTGTCGCCGTTGGCATAGGTGACTTTGCCGTCGCCCTGACGTTCGCCGTTTAGCAGATTGCCGATGTAAACGTCACCGTTGGGTTGTTCCAGTGTTCCGGCCCCGTTGATCTGCCCGTCTTTCCACTGGCCCACGAATTTCAGGCCATCAGGCATGGTCAGGGTCCCAGCCCCATCACGTTCGCCTTTGCGCAAATCTCCTTCGTAGATTGCACCATCAGGATAGCTGATACGGCCTTTTCCTTCTTTGATACCGTTGACCCATGCACCTTCGTATATATACCCGTTCGGGCTTTCCATGCGGCCCTGGCCGTGATGCAGTGCTTCTTGAAACCCACCTTCGTATTTTACGCCATTTGCATAAACAGCAGCGCCGGATCCATTGATTTTGCCATCAAGCCAGTCGCCTTCATAGGTGCCGCCATCGGCAAAGGTTATCTTTCCAAACCCTTCCGGTTTGCCCTTTGCAAATGCACCTTCGTAAACCGACCCGTTTGGAAATCTCGCAACACCTTGCCCACGAATTTCCCCGTTGTCCCATTCGCCGGAATATTCGTAGCCATTTGGTAAGCGGTAACTGCCGATGCCGTGTTGTTTGCCATCTTTGAAGGCACCTTCGTAAACACCACCATCCTCGTATTGTTTGACCTGCACATCATCAGTGCTCTGCGCAACCGCGCCACCTGCAAAGGCGGCCAGAATAAACAGCCCTGCTATCCCAGAGCGAAGCGCATTCGCGCGTTTTTCCAAAACCAACACCAAAACCCCCATGTTGTCCGACTATTATAACAATATCGCACGCCGTGAGAACCTAGTTGAGCGGCGACGGAGAGACAATGTTTTTTGCGTCAACACATCTTTCGCTTATGCGTAAGTCTGTTAAACCACGACAAAGAACGCAGGTGATAACGATGAACAACCGGTTTCGGATTACAATTGCGCAATTAAACCCAACCGTGGGCGACTTTACCGCAAACGCGGACAAGGCGCGCGATGCCTGGCAGGTGGGCAAAGATGCGGATGCGGATATGGTTTCGCTGCCAGAGATGTTTATCATCGGCTATCAGGCACAGGATATTGTTACGAAGCCGGCTTTCACAGCTGATGCAATGGCTGTTGTGGAAAAACTGGCCCGCGACTGCGCTGATGGCCCGGCCCTTGGTATCGGTGGGCCGTATGCGCAAGACGGAAAATTGTATAACGCCTATTTCATCCTGAATAATGGTGTCATCGCTTCACGTATTCTGAAACGATGGTTGCCCAACAAAACAGTGTTTGACGAAGTTCGGGTGTTTGATCAGGGCCCATTGTCTGGGCCTTGCAGTGTTGGGCCTCTTCGCATCGGGGTGCCGATTTGCGAAGATGCCTGGCACGAAGAAGTTTGCGAGGCATTGGCCGAATCCGGGGCACAGGTTTTGTTTGTTCCAAACGGTTCCCCCTATTATCGCAACAAATTTGATCGCCGGATGAATTGTATGGTTAGTCGGGTGGTCGAAAATGATCTGCCGTTGATTTATCTGAATTTGGTTGGCGGGCAAGACGATCAGGTATTTGATGGGGGATCGTTTGCGCTGAACCCCGGCGGCGCACTGGCGTTGCAAATGCCGCTGTTTGACGAAGAAATCCGCCATGTTGATCTGATTGAAACCGATGATGGTTGGCGTGTGGAAGATGGTGAAAGGGTTGTGTTTCCAGATGCTTGGGAACAAGACTACCGTGTCATGGTGGAAGCGTTGCGTGACTACATTGGCAAGACTGGGTTCAAGAAAGTTTTGCTGGGATTATCGGGCGGTATTGATAGTGCGATTGTTGCGACAATCGCGGTTGATGCCCTGGGTGCTGACAACGTGCGCTGCGTGATGCTGCCGTCCGAATATACTTCGCGATCGTCATTGGATGATGCCGAAGCGGTCGCAAAAATGCTTGGCTGTCGATATGATCATGTGCCGATTTCTGAAGGGCGCCAAGCGATTACCCGGACACTGGAACCGATCTTTGCAGGCACGCAAGAGGGGTTGACCGAAGAAAATATCCAATCACGTCTGCGCGGGCTTTTGTTGATGGCAATGTCGAATAAATTCGGGGAAATGCTGCTGACGACGGGTAACAAATCCGAAGTTGCCGTTGGTTATGCCACGATTTATGGTGATATGGCAGGGGGCTATAATCCGATAAAAGATCTGTACAAAACGCGGGTTTTTGAAACCTGTCGCTGGCGCAATGCCAATTACCGCACCTGGATGATGGGGCCACAAGGCGTTGTTATTCCTGAAAATATCATTAACAAACCACCAACGGCTGAGTTGCGTGAAGATCAGCGTGATGATGATAGCCTGCCACCTTATGATGTGCTTGATCCGATCCTTGAAGGGCTGATTGACCAGGAAGAATCTGTCGCTGAAGTTGTGGCCAGGGGATATGACCGGGACGTGGTGAAAAAGGTCGAACAGCTGATCTATATTTCGGAATATAAACGCTATCAGGCTGCCCCGGGTGCGCGGTTGACGCCCCGGTCCTTCTGGCTGGACAGGCGCTACCCGATTGTAAACCGCTGGCGCGACCCAAGCTGAGTTTGGGCTTCTTTTAGTGAGTACAAAGACCTCGCCGCGAGGGGCCTAATAGTTTCCCCGTGCGGCCACTGGAGCGTTGGCTGGTCTGGTATTGGGCCAATGGGCTGCTACAAAGTGGGACATAGCTGCTGTTGATGCGCAACGCATTAGGAAGCTTGATCGAAGTAACTTCGGTTCAAAAAAATAACTACAAGAAAAACCAATCCTGCAATGGTTGGCCCCACTATCTGAGGCAAGCCCAATTCGGCACGCACAGTGAAAAGGGCAACCGTGTTATTGAGAATGAAGATGCCAATATAAGCGAAAGCCCATTTAACGGCCCATGATTTTCTGATCCAGAGTGCAAACAGAAATATCACGGGCCCAAGGATGTACAGAAGAAGCACAATAAGTGCCGCAGACATTCCGAACACAAAGTTGCCAAAGAGCGGCAGCCCGTTCTCCATTAAATTTGAAATGTTCAACACAGCCCCGACAAGCCAGAGGAGAAATACAACAAACAGTATTTTGAGTGGCAGCGGGATCGGCTTCCAGCCATTGTCGGTTGTTGCGGTGTCTTCCATTACTTCGCTCATCCTGCTTTCAGCTCTGCTAGTACATCATCAATGATAACATAGCCGCCACCCCAACCGCCGCTCATTCCGTCCTTCATTTTGGCAAAACAGGCAATCTCGGCGTCAGTCGCGTTCTGTGGGATCTGAGAGAGGCGCACATTGGTTTTATCACCACTCTGCGTGAAGGTCACAGTCGTTAGCAATATGCGGGGCCAATCGGGCATCATCGGATTGGTGGCTATGTTCCAATCAGAATCGACAGAACAGTGATGCCAAACCAGTTTCTCCGGTTTGGTGACTTCCTTGAATACAGCCTTTTGGAAATTCGAGCCGTTTTTCATTTTCATCTCATTGAGCCACACGCCTTCCGGTTCCAACTCAAATTTATGAATAACCGTATCAATGCCGGGGCCGTACCAGCGCTGCAAATATGTGGGGTCAGTCCATGCTCGCCAAACCAGCTCGCGCGGGGCGTCGAACTCTCGATCTAGTACAAATTCTGGCAAGTCGGTCATTGCTTGGCTCCTAGTCATTTTCGTGTTTCATTTCTATCAATAGATCATCCAACTGGCTAAAGCTCGTCCCCCACATTGGTCTGAAATCGGCCAGCCAGTCGACAGCGGCAATCAGGTTTTTAGCCTTTAACTTTGCAGGGCGGCGTTGTTTGTCGATCCCTCTTTCGATCAATCCAGCGTGTTCAAGCACCTTCAAATGTTGTGATACAGCGGGTTGGCTTATGTCGAAGGGTTTAGCGATCTCGTTAACCGATGCGTCACCTTCAATCAGCCGTGACAAGATTGCCCTTCGTGTCCCATCTGCCAATGCATGAAAAACAGCATCTAGGTTTACTTGGCTTGATGCATAATCAAATTGTTCCATAATGATATGCTTATATAACGGAATGCCATATGTCAATCGGCGTCCCGATAGATCAGACCAAGCGCCAAAGCGAACAGCCCGAACTGTAGGGCGAGATATCCGGTTTCCATTGCGATAAAACCACCGGCGTTTGGCACATTTTGCTTCGCGACCAGAGCCAGAACATGAGAGGTCCAAAAAAACAGCCCCATGAGGCCCGTGAACTGAAAGGCCCGCACAAAGCCAGCACTACCTGTGTGGAACAGCGGGTAAATCATCGCCAAAGCCAGGCCTTGGGTAACAATCGTTACCAATCCAACCGGTATGTTTGGCTCACCAGCAAAATAGCCAAAGGTCACATATTTATCTTTGAAAAGCCCCAGATGCCAACCGAGTGCCTGCGGGAACACGATCACGATATAGCTGGCTGCAGCCAAAAGTATTTTTGTCACTACTCTGTCCTTACATGCCTAGCTTGCGTTTTCTCGGCGCTCAAGTCGCGACCTTTTTTGATAAATCAGGCCCAGCAGCACCCCAAAAACTCCGAATTGTATCAGGCTGGTGAATCCTTCGACCAACATCCAACTCGGAATAGACGGCGCCGCGTATTTGGCTGGCTCAGCCAAAACGATGTAGGACGCCAAGAAGAGGCCGAAGCATACCGAGACGACCAAACCTTGTCGGATGGTTGCCCCATCCGGCCACAAACGCGACATCACAAAGCTGAAAATCAACGCTTGGATAATCATCGCCGCAAATCCCATTGGCAGAACAGGGTCAGCGCGCATGAATGTGATCGTCACAAAATGATCTACGTTGATGACAAAGCGCGACAATCCCTGCACTCAAAATGAAACAAGCATGAACGCAAGAACAGTGAGGATGGGTTTTTTCATCACTCACATCCCCTCGGCGCGTTTCCACAATGCCATAGGTGCTCCACCTGGATCGCGGATAAAGCTGGCATCCCCAGCGGGGCCTTTAAGGTTCTCAGCAATGACTTCCGCGCCATGTTTGCGCGCATTCTCAATGGCGGCAGGGAGGTCGTCTACCTCGACATAGGGAACCCAGCCTGAAACGCCCTCCATGGCATCAACGGTCGCAGCGAAAGGCTTGTCCTGCCCCTCAGCCGTCAAAAACGTCATGGGACCAATGTCATTAGGCGCCCACCCAAAGGCGTTTTTCAAAAAGTCGGTCGTTGCGGGGCGGTTCCCGCCAATGTTGTCAAACCAAACGAAGGGTGATGGCATAGGTAAATTCCTCTTTTATTTTGCAAGTGGAATTTTGGTAACTTACCCACTTGCATATTGCAAGCGTTATTCCGCGCAGTTATACAATCAACATGAGCAAATTGCAGACCAAAGAGTGGCAAGGTTGTCCCACCCGTTACGCGGCTGGAATTTTTGGCGATAAGTGGTGCTTCATTATACTCCGGGATGTGTTGCTGCATGGGAAGCGGACTTATAGCGACTTCCTGAACTCGCCCGAGGGAATTTCGACCAACATACTTGCTGATCGCCTATCGCGGCTTGAAACCGCAGCGATGCTAGATCGCCAGATCGACCCGCGAAAAGCCAGCAGAGTCTGTTATTTCCCTACTCGCAAGGCCCGCGATGTATTGCCAGCTCTTATTAGCATGATGGTTTGGGCAACTCAGTATGACGCCCAAACTGAAGCACCAGAATCCTTTGCGCAAGCCTATAAGGCCGACGCAGACGCCGCGATTGCATGGTATGAAGCGGAGATTGACCGAGTTGATGCAGAGATATTTGATGCCGTTCCAGTAAACTGATGCTTCTTAGGGTTCATGGCTCAATCTTCCCTTCTATCATCCCCCGCTGCTGAGAGAACACTTGATAAAGATAGTCCATGAGCGCGCGCACGCGTGGGTTTTTGCGAACATCTTCATGGGTCAGAACCCAAATCTCCATATCAGGTTTCAGGGGGATATCGGGAACCCGAACCAGACCCGGCGTTGCCTCTCCGACAAAGCAGGGAAGCAGCCCAATCCCCTGTCCTCGCCTAAGAGTATTTGCAACAACAGATAGCGAGTTAGAACGAAATGTTGGCCGCGCGTGAAGCAGAGGGTCTATCGTTGGCGCATAATCAAGCGCAATCCAGCGGTCGATAACCGGGCGGTTATCCAGATAAGTTTGCGATGTGTAGCCCGCCAAAGGGCTGTCTGCGACTTTGCGCCCAAAGGCCTGTTCCGGTGGTTTGTTTGTGATGCGCACAATGACATCCGCCTCACGACGGACCAGATCACTGGGCGTCGATGTTGTGTCGACGATTAGATTGATCAGAGGGTGGCGTGACATGAAGGTGCTGATCGGCTCGGCTAGAACACAATGATATAGATCTTCTAACAAAGAGAATCGAACCATACCCGCAAGCCCGCCTTCATTGGCAAAGGCCGAGCGATCAATTGCTGCGATGTTTTCGGCCACGGAATCGACAAAGCTAAAAATGCCTGTGGCAAAGTCCGTGGCACTGTAGCCATCGCGACCACGTTCAAACAGGGTGTGCCCCAGTTCTGTTTCCAGCGCACGAATGCGACGCGACATGGTTGCATGCGTTGTATTAAGAGATGCGGCCGCCTCCCGGATTGAACGAGCGCCGACCATTGCTTGAAATATCCGAAGGTCATCCCAGTTTTTCATGGTTTAAAAACGATCCAATTTGTTCCGAATTTGGATATTTTTAGCACAGGTTATTTGCGTCATCTAGGGCCTGCAGCAAAAGGAGAACAATATGACTTACGAGGTCACCTTAATTAGCGCCGACATTTCCAGCCCTATGGTTGGTGAAATGCGATTGGGGCTTGAGCATGAGGGAACGCGCGCCGCCGAGGTTGAATATCGCTGGGACGCAAAGCAGTTTACCGCAGTGTTCCACGGTCATGCGCCATCAATGCCAACACCGGCCCATCCAACGGTATTTATCGAACGGCCGATTGCGGCAATCAACAAACTAAAGACGGCAGCGCATCGGCTTCCAAGCGATGTGTTCAAAGACAATCGTGTTTTCATGACAAACGAAGAAAAGGAATAAGGCCATGACAAATTTCAGAATGGCGCTCGCTTTGGGCGCAACTACTTTGTGGGCAGGGGCAGGGGCAGGGGCAGCGACGGCGCAGCAAATTGGCGTTGTTGGACTGTATCAAAACGGCGCGTCTTTGGATACGGCCGCCGCGACCGACCTTGGATGTGTTGTGCAGCGCAGCGGCGTAATTGTTGCTATGCAAGGCAAGCTTTCGCCGACGCTGTCGCAGCCGGACCAGTTCGCTGTCTTGGCCTGCGATCAATCTGTTATGGCGAGTTCGGACCGAAGGGCCGCTTTTGCTGCCCTTTCTGACGGAGGTGAACCAATTGCCTTTTTTGAGGGGGCGCTGACAAATTTTGAGACGCCCGCAAGCCCGCAAGCTGTTTCGGAACGACAATATATCCTCAAGCTTGGCTACTACAACAACGTCGATGTCGAGGCGCGCAACGCGAACCTTATGGCGCTGGATGCAAAGGCAGCGCAGCGCGAAGGGGCTTGGACAACTGAATCGTTCCTGCAAGTGCATAGCGCTGCCGGCATTGCGACACCGGATGAGGTGGTTATCCTCTATTATGATAGCGTCGAAATTGCCGGAAATTTCCGCGATGCAAACACCGACATTTTGGAAGATGTCACCGCTTTTAATAACGCCCATCTAACGGACTTTGCGTATTTGATCGGTTTTTTGTCAAAGTAATCTGCTTAGCCGCGTTATGCGCAGCTTGCCGGATCTCTTCGGCCAAATCCTAATCCGGCAGGGTGCGCGCCAAAACCATACCACCAACGCATAGGGCTTTTTGACGCGCGTCGCCTTATTGTTCCAGACTGTCTTCAAGTAATCCAACCATGGCTTGTCACAACAGCATATAGGACGCTTGCCTATCGAGGTTGGCGCGCGCGACATCTGAGGGCGGGGCAAATATCGGAAATTGGCCATACAGATATCCGGGCGACAGACACCCCGCTATCATCTGGCGTGCCATTTTGGGGCTGAGGTTTGCCGGGTC
>Ga0209344_10004550_pt1 | contig 12637 bp, 14 predicted proteins | sample Cruoilmetagenom6_FD_187293 | JGI IMG/M metagenome (GOLD analysis project Ga0209344, IMG submission 187293) | Oil polluted marine microbial communities from Coal Oil Point, Santa Barbara, California, USA - Santa Barbara Oil Seep Sample 6 (SPAdes)... | ecosystem: Environmental > Aquatic > Marine...
AGAGGTGATGGTTGTGCAGCATGACCGCAGTGCCACCGGTCAGGTTCGGGAATTCCTGCCCATACATCGCCGTGCGCACAGCATCGACTTCGGCAGTACCTGCCGCAGCCACCGCGTTTACCCACATGTTGAAGCCGATGTAATGCGCTTCCATTGGGTCATTGGTCACGCGCTCTTCGCCCATACGAGCCTTCCATGCCGCGATCCATTCATTGTTGGCGGGGGTGTCGGCGGATTGGAAGTAATTCCACGCAGCGAGGTGCCCGACAAGGTTGCTGGTATCCAGACCGGAAAGCTCTTCCTCACCCACCGAGAAGGCCACAACCGGGATGTCATCGGCCGAAATACCCGCCGCTGACAACTCTTTATAAAACCCGATGTTCGCATCGCCATTAATCGTTGAAATCACGCCGACCTTTTTGCCGCCCGCACCAAGTGCCACAACATCGGCAACGATCTTGGACCAGTCAGAATGCCCGAATGGCGTGTAGTTGACAAAGATATCGCTGTCCGCAATGCCTTTGGATTGCAAATAAGCCTCAAGGATATTGTTGGTTGTGCGTGGATAGACATAGTCCGTGCCCAGCAACGCAAAATTCTCAATCCCAAGTTCCTCAAGGAAATAGTCTGTAGCAGGGATCGCCTGTTGGTTCGGTGCCGCACCTGTGTAGAATACGTTCTTAGAACTTTCCTCGCCTTCGTATTGCACGGGGTAGAACAGCAGGCCGTTCAACTCTTCAATAACCGGCAGCACGGATTTGCGCGACACAGAAGTCCAGTTGCCGAATATCACATCGACGTCCTGCACTGTCAGCAACTCACGGGCTTTTTCCGCAAACAGCGGCCAGTCAGAAGCCGGATCGACCACAACTGCTTCAAGCTGACAGCCCAATACGCCGCCACTCGCATTTTGCTGATCGATTAGCGACAGCACGGTGTCTTTTAGTGTGGTCTCGGAAATCGCCATCGTACCGGATAGGGAGTGCAGCACGCCCACTTTGATCGGGCAATCGGCAGCAATGGCAGGCAGCGCTGCCCCGATTGAAAGGGCGGTCGCAAGAACAGTCGTCGTTTTCATGTGATATCTCCTTGCAGGAACACGATCCGCATCTTGTTCTCGCAAGACATGCGCATTAGTTAATCCCTGCAACCTAAATGTTGCAAATCGTGTGGCGGCTGGTCTGAGGTCCAATTCATCCGGTCGTCACACACCCCCATTCTGTCACCGTCACGATTCGACGGTTGGGGGTGGTGCCACGTTGCTGTGTTGCAGCACATAAGGCAATTTTGTCTGTGAACTAAATCAACCCTCCTTGCCGAACGCTCAATTAATGAGCGGAATCGGCCTTGAGTGATGGGCAATTAATCACTGGCGCGATTTCACCGGTTGTTTTCGGCCTAACCCATGCCACTTCGTGACTCTTTGTGATCGAATTGCAGGTAACAACACAGATTTCCGGGGCGGCTTATCAACCAATCATTGCATATCGAATTGCCTGCAAAGGGCACATCCCAGCCGCGCGCAATGGGTACGGGAAAGCTGTCAGTTTTCGGTGATGAACATGGCGTAACCCGCCTGCGCGACCTGCGCCAGTCAGGATCACTCAAGTTGATATTCCCACGCACATATAGGGCGGATGCCGAGGCGATCTTGGTGAATACCGCAGGTGGTATCACCGGAGGCGATCAATTCTCACTCAATATCAATGTGCACAAAGGCGCCGCCCTAAGCGTCACCACACAAGCCGCCGAGCGGGCTTACCGTGCTCAGAGCGGCGAGGTGGGCCGCGTTACAACGGATATTTCGGTGCAGGCGCATGCCAGTCTTAAATGGTTGCCACAAGAGCTGATCCTGTATGACCGTTGCGCGCTGCGCCGCCGTTTAAGCATTGATCTGGCATCGCGTGCCCGTCTGTTAATGGTGGAACCCGTGGTCTTTGGCCGCGCTGCCATGCCCGAAGTGCTGCGCGACGTGATGTTCCAGGACCGGATCCGCATCACTCGCGATGGCCGACTTCTCTATATTGACGGTATGGACCTGCGCGGGGATGGCACCGCACATCTGGCCCGCCCGGCCATAGCAAATGGGGCTGGAGCCATGGCAAGCGTAGTGATGGTTGCCCCAGATGTGCAAAGCCATTTCAAGATCGTGCGTAGCCTGCTGCCCCAATCGGCAGGGGCAAGCATGTTGGCCGAGGATGTGTTGGTCGTTCGCCAGCTTGCCCGCGACAGTTTCGAGCTGCGCCGCAACCTGATCCCCGTCCTCAATCGTCTGACGCAGAATACTTTACCCATGTCCTGGAGGCTGTAACTCATGCAACTGACCCCGCGCGAAAAAGACAAACTGCTGATCGCCATGGCAGCAGAAGTTGCCCGCAAACGCTTGGCCCGTGGAATTAAACTGAACCACCCAGAAGCTATTGCGCTAATCACCGATGCGGTCGTCGAAGGCGCGCGTGAAGGTCGCTCTGTCGCGGATATGATGGAAGTCGGCGGTCGCATCATAACCCGCGATCAATGCATGGCGGGCATCGCCGAGATGATCCACGAGGTGCAAGTCGAAGCCACCTTTCCTGACGGGACCAAACTGGTCACCGTTCATAACCCCATTCGTTGAACGCCACCAGGAGACTCCAATATGAAGCATATACTCCATAGCCTGCCTTTGATCCTTGTCGCAACCGCTACCGTGGCGCACGAGAAACCGCATTTGCACAACCACCTTACCGATCCGAACTGGATGCCGCTGACCGCCGGTTTGCTTGTGATCGGCTTTACAGCATTCTTTGCGTGGAGCAGAAAATGATCCCCGGTGAGGTGTTTCCCGCGTCGGGAACGTTGACGCTGAATGCAGGCAGCGACGCCATCACGCTGATCGTCGCCAACACCGGTGACCGCCCGGTGCAAGTCGGCAGTCATTATCATTTCGCCGAGGCTAATCCGGCGCTTGAGTTTGACCGCTCCGCCGTTCGCGGTCTGCGCCTTGATATCGCCTCTGGCACCGCCGTTCGGTTCGAACCTGGCCAGCGCCGAGAGGTGCAGTTGATCCCCATCGGTGGTGCCCGGCGTATCTTTGGCTTTAACGCCCAAGTGATGGGAGACCTTTAATGCCCACCCAAATCCCCCGAGCGCAATATGCCGCGATGTATGGCCCCACGACGGGCGACCGCCTGCGCCTTGCTGATACCGATCTCATCATCGAGGTGGAACGGGATCTGACCAGCTATGGCGAGGAAATGAAATTCGGCGGTGGCAAGACCATCCGAGACGGAATGGGCCAGTCTCAGGTCACCCGCGCTGGTGGGGCTGTGGACACCGTCATCACCAACGCGCTGATCGTTGATCATTCGGGCATCTACAAGGCCGACGTTGCTCTGAAAGGCGGGCTGATCCACGCAATCGGCAAGGCGGGTAATCCGGACACGCAGGCGGGCGTTGATATCATTGTCGGTCCCGGCACCGAAATCATCGCGGGCGAAGGGCGCATCCTGACCGCAGGGGGCGTGGACAGTCACATCCACTTTATCTGTCCCCAGCAAATGGAAGATTCCCTTCATTCCGGCGTGACCACTTGTTTTGGCGGTGGCACTGGCCCAGCCCATGGCACGCTTGCCACGACTTGTACGCCGGGGCCGTGGCATATCGGGCGAATGTTGCAGTCCTTTGATGGCATCCCAATGAACATAGGCCTGTCAGGCAAAGGAAACGCTAGCCGACCCGAGGCCTTGGTTGAGATGGTCAACGCAGGCGCATGTGCGCTGAAGTTGCACGAGGACTGGGGTACGACACCAGCCGCTATAGACTGCTGTCTTTCCGTGGCGGACGACATGGATATTCAGGTTATGATCCACACAGATACGCTGAACGAAAGCGGATTTGTAGAGCATACCGTCGCTGCCATGAAAGGGCGCACGATCCACGCGTTTCATACAGAAGGTGCTGGCGGCGGTCATGCCCCTGACATCATCAAGATTTGCGGTGATGCCAACGTTCTGCCATCCTCGACCAATCCGACACGGCCCTTCACCGTGAACACGCTTGAAGAGCATCTGGATATGCTCATGGTCTGTCACCACCTCGATAAATCCATCCCAGAAGACATCGCCTTTGCGGAATCGCGCATCAGGCGCGAGACGATTGCCGCAGAGGACATCCTGCATGACATGGGGGCATTTTCCATCATAGCCTCCGACAGTCAGGCGATGGGCCGTGTGGGCGAAGTGCTCATCCGAACGTGGCAAACCGCGGACAAAATGAAGAAACAACGCGGTGCATTGGCTGAGGAAACCGGCGACAACGACAACATGCGTGTGCGCCGTTACATTGCTAAATACACGATCAATCCGGCGATTGCCCAAGGGGTCAGCCATGTCATCGGCGACATCACTGTCGGTAAGCGCGCCGATCTTGTGCTGTGGAATCCCGCGTTCTTTGGCGTGAAGCCTGAAATGGTACTGATGGCCGGTACAATCGCGGTCGCGCAAATGGGCGATCCGAATGCCTCGATCCCCACACCACAGCCGGTCTACAGCCGGCCGATGTTTGGCGCTTATGGGACTGCACTGCGCCACAACTCGGTCAGCTTTGTCTCAAGGGCCGCGCAGAACGCTGGCATTGGCGAAACACTTGGTCTGTCAAAACAAACCGTCCCCGTAAAGAACACCCGCAGCATCGGTAAAGCAGACATGATCCTGAACGATGCCATGCCACAGGTCGACGTAAACCCCGAGACCTACGAGGTGCGGGCTGACGGCGTTCTGTTAACCTGCCAACCAGCCGATGTGCTGCCAATGAGCCAACGCTATTTCATTTTCTGAGAGGCCGCCATGACACAACTCCCCATCGCTCAAACCCTGCATCGAAAAGGGCACTGGAGTGGGAACGCAACACGCTGCGAGCTTGATTACACCGAGCGTTTCGTGCGTCGAAAACGACTGACAATGGTGTCAGGTGAGCCCTTTATCGTTGATTTGGCACAGACCACCTCGCTGAATGAGGGGGATGCGCTTGAGCTTGATACTGGCAATCTGGTCCAGATTACAGCGAGTGTCGAAGCCCTATATAAGGTGTCGGGTCCTGATCTTGTACGGCTTGCTTGGCATGTCGGCAACCGTCACACGCCCTGTCAGATCAACACGGGCCACCTTCTGATCCAGGCTGATTTTGTTATTGGTCACATGCTCGAACACCTTGGCGCTGTTGTCGAACCTGTGACCAAAACCTTCACCCCTGAGGGTGGCGCATATGGTCATGGCCGCACCCATAGCCATGAACATGTGGTCACCGCACATGACTACTGAGCGGAACGTTCTCACCCTCATGCAATGGCTATCACCCTCCTTTCCGGTGGGGGCCTTTGCCTATTCGCACGGGTTGGAAACGGCCGTCCACAGCAATGTGATTGCCGATGCCAATGATCTGCAGGACTGGCTGTGCGACGTGCTGAACCACGGCAGCGGACGCAATGATTGCATCTTGCTGCGTGCAGCTTACGACTGCGGTTCACAGGCGGCATTGGAGGAGATAAACCAAACCGCAATCGCGGTATCTGCCAGTAGTGAGCGTATCCTTGAGACCCAGCTTCAAGGAAGCGCATTCGCTCAGACAACCGCCGCGATCTGGGGGGGCGATGAAGCCGCGCTTTGCTATCCTGTTGCGGTTGGAAACGCGGCCGCGCACATGCAGTTGAAAGTCGATCTGACAGCAGCGCTCTATTTACACGCTTTTGCCAGCAATCTGGTGTCTGTGGCTGTGCGCGCCGTGCCGTTAGGCCAAACCGACGGGCAAAGCGTTCTCGCGGCTCTTATCCCGCTGTGCGACCAGATTGCCCAAGAAACCAAAGCCAACACGCTGGATGATCTGAGCAGCACCGCTTTTCTCTCCGACATCATGGCCATGCAACATGAAACGCTTCAACCTAGGATATTTCGCTCATGACGGTACTCAATGGTCCATTGCGCATCGGTATCGGCGGCCCTGTAGGGGCTGGAAAAACGACGCTCACAGCCTGTCTTGCCCGCGCATTGCAGCCAGATTTCTCGATCGGGGTGATCACCAACGACATTTATACTCAAGAGGATGCCGAGGCCCTGATGCGGATGCAGATCCTAACACAGGACCGTATTATCGGTGTTGAAACAGGTGGTTGCCCGCATACCGCTATCCGCGAAGACGCCTCCATCAATCTGGCAGCGATTGCTCAGATGCGCGCGCGCCATGCTGATTTGGATATCGTTCTGGTCGAAAGCGGGGGTGACAATTTGTCAGCGACATTTAGCCCTGAACTTGCTGATGTGACGATCTATGTGATCGATGTGGCCGCTGGCGAAGACATTCCGCGAAAAGGCGGGCCTGCGCTGACAAAGTCGGATGTTTTGGTGATCAACAAAACCGATCTTGCACCGCATGTTGGGGCCTCTCTAGAAGTGATGAAGAGGGATTGCGAAAAGATGCGTGGCGGGCGGCCATATGTTTTTTGCGCTCTTCGGAATGATAAGGGCGCACACGAGGTCCTTGGCTGCGTCCTGGAAATCGGGGGGCTGGCCAAGGTGCGTTAACGGTTGGCCAAATCACTATGTGTTTCAGAGCAAGTGTAAGGTGCATCTAAAACAACAGGTCGGGCAACATGGTCGCAATTCCGGGTGCGAACCAGATGATCGCAACGGCGAAGGCCTGTATGGCGATGAACGGAACGACTCCTGCATATATTTGCCCGGTCGTTAGTTCTTTTGGGGCGGCACCTCGCAGATAGAACAACGAGAACCCAAAAGGCGGTGTGAGGAACGAAGTTTGAAGGTTTATCGCGATCAGAACAGATAGCCAGACCGGATCATGCCCCATCAGGATGAGGGCTGGCAGAACCAATGGCAGAACGATCACGGTGATTTCTACGAAGTCCAGAAAAAAGCCGAGCACAAAGATGAACAGCATGCAAAAGAGCAATGCCCCGTTTGGACCGCCAGGGAGGTTCGACAACAAGCCATGTACCCGCTCTTCACCGCCCAGACCGATGAAAACCAGCGAAAAAACTCCTGCGGCCAGGATCGTGGCGAATATCATCGACGTCATGGTGAGCGTTGAATTAAGCGCCGGTTGCAGAGTTTTGCGAGTGACAAGCGTTTTGACGGCAATCAGAACGGCCACCGCGCCGATGGCCGACAACACCATGTAACCAGCGCCTGTTACATAATCCATGACACCCAAATCGCTGCGTTGCAGGCGCACGGGGTAAAGGCCTGCGCCCACACCAAGCAGGATCAAGCAGCCGGTTCCCATCAGCAAAAACCACCGATTCTGGCCTGTTTTGATCGCCGCCATTAGAAGTGCACCAAGCCCACCTACGGATGCCGCTTCGGTTGGTGAGGCAATACCGCTCAGGATCGCACCAAGCACTGCCAGAATAAGGAGGATTGCCGGCAGGATTGCCGAAAGCGTTTTGGAAAGCGATTGCTGATAATCGGCGTCCTCCAGCACGGGAATATTCATTGGCCGTAACAACCCACGAATGAGAATGTAGAGAATATAGAGTACGACCAGCGTCAGCCCGGGGAGCAGTGCTGCGGCGAATATCTGCCCAACTGATATGGTGTCGATTGCAAATTTACCCTGTGCGTACTGAGCTTGCTGATAGGAATTTGATACAACATCCGAGAGAATGAGCAGCAAGGTGGATGGCGGAATGATTTGACCCAATGTGCCGGACGCACAGACAATACCCGCGGCAAGACGTGGGTCATATCCCGATCGCAACATTGTCGGTAAGGCGATCATGCCCATGGCAATTACGGTTGCGCCGACAATACCGGTTGAGGCCGCAAGCAGCATACCGACAAGCACGACCGAAATTCCCAAGCCCCCCCGCAAGCGGCCAAAAGAGCGACCCATTGCATCCAGCATTTCCTCTGCAATCCGGCTTTTTTCAAGCACAGCACCCATCAGAACAAACAGGGGAATTGCGATCAGCACACCGTTTGTCAGCAACCCGAATATCCGCTGTGACATAGCCCCCAGAAGCGAGATGTTCATCACACCCAGCCACCACCCCAGAAAGGCAAATGCGATCGCGGTTCCGGCGATACTAAAGGCCACCGGAAAGCCGGACAGGACAGCCAGCATCAGGGCCGCGAACATCAGAAGGTCGAGATATTCAACCACGGTTCGTGCCCCCAGTCAGGATGCGCAATACCTCTGAGACGGACTGAAGCAGCACGAGAACGCAGAAAGCAGGGATAAGCGTTTTCAGGAAGAAAACCGCCTTTATCCCACCAACCGATATTGGCCCTTCAAGAATGCTCCAGGAATTTACGACTGCGGGCCAGGACCAATAAATCACCGCAAACATTGTTGGCATCAACAGGAATACATGACCGAACAGGTCTATGCGGTGCTGCCCAGTTTGACCAAGGCGGTTATAGAAAATGTCTACGCGAACATGGGCGTTGGCCAAAAGGGTATACCCCGCTCCAAGCATGAACAACGTCGAATGCAGATACAGAACCGATTCCTGTACAGCCACATCGCTTAGCCCGAAAACATAGCGGGCGACGACGACTGCGAACTGGACCAGAACCATGGCCAGCGCGAGCCAGCGGATAACGGTTCCAACCGCATGGCTGAAGCCGTCCAGTGTTCTGATTATTTTCTGCACATCCACCCCATGTTCCTCCGGCGCACGAAAATGCACCGGAGGATCGTGTCAGTACCCCAGAACGCCAGCCCGGGCGTTCATCTGTCCATTGTCAGCGTAACTCATGTAGGCGCCTACAGAGTCGCGATAAGTCAGGAAGCTTTCGGTGATCCGGCGAACAAGTTCGTCCTCATCCTGAGAAAGCTCATCCATGATCTCGATCGCGGCGGTGCCCATTGCTTGAACCACATCATCTGGAAGCATGCGCACCTGCACCCCTTCTTCAGCCACCAGGCGGGCCAGAGCTTGTGCATGTTTGGTGGTGTATTCCGTCCAGACCGGGTTGTAGAGGCTTTCACAGGCAAAGCTGACCGCCTGCTTCAGGTCATCGGGCAGATCGGCATAAGCATCCGCGTTAACGGCGCATTCTTCGGCCGAAGATGGCTCACCCACGCCGGGCCAGTAATAGTTCTTGGCCACCTGATGGAAGCCAACGGCGCTGTCGGTCCATGGACCGATAAACTCGCCCGCATCCAGCGCGCCGGTTTGCAGCCCCTGGAACATATCGCGCGGGCCCATGGCCTGAACCGCCATACCGATTTTCGAGCACATAAGAGAGGCCAGACCGGTAGTGCGGAATTTCAGGCCCTTGAGGTCATCCAATGAATGGATCTCATCACGGAACCACCCCTGCCATTGCGGGCCTGAATTGCCACACAGGAATGGCTTTAGATTGAAGCGCGCGTAAATCTCGTCATAAAGCGCTTGTCCGCCGCCATGATAAAGCCATCCGAATTGCTCATCTGCACGCAATCCGAAAGGTTGCGAGCCGAACAAAAGAATGCCTTTCGATTTGGAACCCCAATAGGCCGGAACCGCATGATAAAGCTCAGCCGTGCCTTCAGACACCGCATCAAACACGCCGCGCCCTGGCACCAGTTCTCCGGCGGCATGCAGTTTGATTTCAATACGTCCGCTGGACAATGTTGTAATCCGGTCAGCCAACATTTGCGCCGCAACACCCGGACCGGGCAGGTTTTTAGGCCATGCCGTGACCATGTTCCACTGACGAATGTCTTGCGCAATCGCCGGTGCGGTTAGCGTAGTTGCCGCCGCTCCGACGGCCCCCACCGCTATGAACTCTCTTCTTTTCATGTTTTCCTCCCGTTTGCTCAGCTTAAAAAGATGTTGCAAAAATTATTAAGCATGCACATAATATCTGTCAAACAAATTCCGCAAATCGGGACAGCCGGATGCTCTGGCTTTCGATTCAAAACACCTTAAAGATGTCGAACTCGGCAAAATCGGAAATGGTGATGAGTGGTAGCTGGATAGATATAAGAGACGAGATCAAACGCCGCGTTCTGGAACGTCAGTTGCTGCCAGGTGCAAAACTTCTAAACGACCAGGATCTTGCGAAAGAATTCGGCTGTTCCAGGACAACCGTACAGCGTGCCATGCAGGATCTGGCCCAAAGCGGAACGGTCATTCGCCGCCGTAAAGGCGGGACCACGATCGCACTTCACCCGATCACCCGCACCACGTTGGACATCCCGATCACCAGACTGGAAATTGAATCCGCCGGTAAAGCATATGGCTACTTTTTAGTGTCCCAGGAGATCAAAGAAACGCCAATGCATGTCGCATCGTCCTTTGGTCTGAGCAAACCAGTTGACATGTTGCACATCACCGCGCTGCACATGGCGGACAAAAAGCCTTACATCTACGAAGACCGATGGGTGGCCCAAACAACCACTCCCGAAATCCTCGATATTGACCTAAGTCGAGAAAGCGCCAATGAATGGCTCATTCGCAACCGCCCCTACAGCGATTGCGAACTGCGCTTTCTGGCCAAAAAGGCAACACGGCAGGAGGCAGAGTTACTTGCTATCGACGTCGGCGAGGCGCTTTTTGTGATTGAGCGTACAACGTGGATTGACACTGCTCCCATAACAATGGTGCACGCAATCGCTGCGCCTGGATATCAGATCAAGGCGAAGGCGAAGTAGTATTTGAACTCCTTTTCCAGTTAGAGATGGGTCAGAATCCACTGACACACTCCGCAATTAGCGGAAAATTTCCGCTCGCGCGCCTCAGGGGCTTACTCCCATCAATCAATGCACAAAAGTAATGTCTTCTATCGAAGCATAGCATTCGTTTGTACGTTTCGCAGTATCGGGAAAAATGGGGTGATTCCAGTTATTCGCTGCAAGATTGACGAACGTCCTGATTATGGCATTTTACGTTTCGACCGCTGCAACGTAGGTTGTTGATCCTGGCACTATTCATAGCCCTAAAGTCCCGGGTATCCTCTCATATCCAACGCATTCTGGATCATGTCGGCGATCTTTTTTGGACTGTGCCATGTCAGCTTGCAGAAACGCGCGGTGCTTTTCATCGTCGGTGTTCTCCAACTCTTCGCACAGCCACACCTGCTCCTCCTTGAGGTCGTCTCGCTTGCTGACCCATTCGTCGAGTTCTGCTTTCTCATCTTTGGTCAACGGCCCTTCGATCCAGGCATTCCCGGAATTCATATTGATCTCAACCTGATCCGGATGCGGAAACGGCGGTGGCAGATCAGCAATGCCCATGAGCTTTCGTCGCTCAAGCTCGCGATCCCACTCGATCTTGTATTCCATTGCAGTGTTGAGCCGCCCGTCGGACAGTTCCTTATTCTGGCGTTCCGTTGTCGAGAGCATTTCTGTACAGAGGCGCTGGGCACAGTGCTGGCCTTTGGCAGCATTCACGGCCAGGGCGCGGATAACGGTGGGCCATCGGCATGGATACGTTGCGAGTGCCATCGCGCACAGAGATATCCCGATAGGCCTCTGCCATAACGATGTCCTTCAAACGTTCCTCATCCAGAGCCGGGTGCTTGTTCTTCGCACCTTTGGGCCGGCCCCTGGGATTGCCTGCCTTGCCTAGGGCGAACTGGGTTTTCTGTGGTGGTTTACCAAACCCTACGTCGTAGGATGCACCGGGTCTGGTGGCAGGCAATCCGCCCTTACCGGTGCTCATTTGGCTGCCTCGAGTGCCATTGTGGAGTTTGGAACCCAACCACAGACCACCTGCTCGGCCTCATCTTTGGCGATAGCCTCCCACCTAGTGATGATCCGATCGCAATAGATCGGATCCAACTCACACCGATACCCAACCCGGCCGTTTTTTTTCGGCGGCAATCAGGGTCTAACCTGATCCGCCAAACAGACCCAACACAATGTTGTCACGGCCAGAGGCTTCGCGAATGGCATCGCCAATCATTTGCTCCGGCTTGACTGTAGGGTGCAGGGCCAGTTCGTCCATGTTGATGACGGATCACACCCGTAGCCAAGGTAAGATCCTCGCTAATACGCGCGGTGGATCTCGACGAACCCGGTTTATCGTTGCTCATGAACTTGGACATTTCTTGATGGAACGTCATGTTCTTGGCAACAATGGCGGCTTTGTTTGTGCGCAATCTGATATGCTTGAACGCCAATCGAGGACCAGACATCAAAAACAGGAAGCCGAAGCAAACCAGTTTGCAATCTTTTTGCTGGCGCCGGGTTACAAGATCGAACCTTTCCTCTCGGCTGATCCAAATATCAAGACCGTTCAGTACTTGTCAAACGCCATTGAGGTCAGTCTGGAAGCAACGATGCGGCACTTTCTAACATTCATCGATGAACCATTGGCGGCTGAATGGTCGCACAATGGATCCGTGCGATACAGCGCCCGCAGTAGTCGGTTTCCATGGATCTCCGTCAAAAAAGGCGATCCGCTACTCGGAATTACACCGACTAATAGAGCAGCTAAATACGACCGAAAAGGTATTACAGATATGGTCGAAACCATCAGTACTGCCTGGATCGATGTTTCGAAAATGGAACTTTTTGAGCAAACTCGCGTTGGTAACAAGGGCTATGCGCTCACGCTGCTTTGGGCAACACTTCCCAACGATGATCCTGACAATGGTAGTGGTGTTGCTGAACTGGAAGCTCCGGGGTTCAAGGCCAGATCACGACGGAAATA
>Ga0209344_10004551_pt1 | contig 12633 bp, 8 predicted proteins | sample Cruoilmetagenom6_FD_187293 | JGI IMG/M metagenome (GOLD analysis project Ga0209344, IMG submission 187293) | Oil polluted marine microbial communities from Coal Oil Point, Santa Barbara, California, USA - Santa Barbara Oil Seep Sample 6 (SPAdes)... | ecosystem: Environmental > Aquatic > Marine >...
CCGGTTTCTAAACCGAGCGTTTTCACCGCATTCTATTTCTGGTCGATCGCACCGCCCTTGGCGATCAAGCCATTGATGCCTTCAACGAAGCGCCGTTGGAGCAGAACCAAACCCTGAGCAAAATCTACAACGTGGCAGAACTGGGCGATATGGCAGCAGAAGCGGAAACCCGCGTGCAGGTCGCCACCGTACAGGCCATGGTGAAGCGCATTTTTATGAGCGACCAGCCGCCGCCGATTGATCAATTCGACTGCATCATCATCGACGAAGCCCACCGTGGCTACACGCTCGATCAGGAAATGACCGAAGGCGAGCTGGCCACCCGCGATGCCAGCCAGTACCTCTCCAGCTACCGCCGGGTGCTTGATTACTTCGATGCGATCAAAATCGCGCTCACCGCTACTCCGGCCAAGCACACCAGCGAGATTTTCGGCAAACCGGTGTACACCTACTCCTACCGGGAAGCGGTGGCGGACGACTGGCTGATCGACCACGAGCCACCCATCCGCTATGAAACCCTACTGACCCAAGAGGGCATCCTGTTTGAGAAAGGTAAGCCCATCGAGCTAATCAACACCCAAACCGGCGAAGTCGATACCACCGAACTAGAAGACGAGCTGAGGTTCGATGTCGACGCCTTCAATCGTCAGGTCATTAACGAAAACTTTAATCGCGTAATCTGTGAGCAGCTAGCCGAAGAGCTCGACCCGTTTGGCGATGAAAAAACGCTGATTTTCTGCGCCACTGACCTTCACGCTGATATGGTTAAACGGCTATTGGATGATGCCTTTAAAGCACAATATAACGGTAACTATAATCAAGCGGCAGTGGCTAAAATCACCGGTAAAAGCGACAAGGTCGACCAACTGATCCGCCGCTATAAAAACGAGCGCTACCCCAATATCGCTATCACTGTTGATCTACTCACCACCGGTATCGACGTGCCAAAAATCTGCCATCTGGTATTTATGCGCCAGGTGCGCTCACGGATTCTTTTTGAACAGATGATTGGCCGTGCCACCCGACGCTGTGATGAGATCGGCAAAACCGTATTCACCATCTACGACCCGGTGGATATCTACGCCGCCCTGGCGGAGGTCAACACCATGAAGCCACTGGTGCGAGACCCCAATATCAGCCTTGAGCAGTTGGTAGATGAATTGACCGATGAGCACCAGTTGGAAAATGCGCTAAATAGCCCCGGCGAACAGCAGGGCGAAAGCCAGGCAGATGTTGTGCTAAGCCAGCTCAGTCAAAAAGTGATGCGAGTACTGCGCAAAGCCGAGACCAAAGCAGAAAATAAACCCGCGCTTAAACAAAAGCTTAATGACCTGCACAATCTATGGGGCGTGGAGCCCAACAAACTCCATGAGCATTTACATAAGCTAGGCCCAAGGGAGGCATCCGCGTTTCTTCGTGAGCATAGCGGCTTGATACACCAGCTAGCCGAGGTGAAGCACCTGGTGGGCAGCGAACGTATGCCGGTGATTTCCGACCACGATGATGAGATACGCGAGCGCAGCCAGAGCTACGGCGTTCATAAACGCCCGGAAGACTACCTGGATAGCTTCAATGCGTTTATCAAAGAGCAGATCAACCAATCCGCCGCCCTGGCCGTGGTGGTCAACCAACCCCGCGACCTTACCCGTCAGCAGTTGAAAGACGTTAAAGTGCTGCTGGATAACCACGGTTACTCGGAAGCTAACCTGCGGAGCGCTGTACGCAACCAGACCAACCAGGATATTGCCGCCAGCATCATCGGCCACATCCGCCGCGCCGCCCTCGGCGAGCCATTAAAGCCGTTTAAGCAACGCGTAGACGATGCCATGGATCGCCTCTACACCCAGCACAACTGGACGCCCAACCAACGCAAGTGGCTGGGTAAGCTGGCCAAGCAGCTCACCAAAGAAGTCATTCTCGACCGGGACACCGTCAACCAGCTCCCTGCCTTCCAAGGTGGTGCAAAACAGCTGGATAAAGTGTTGGGGGAGGAGTTGGACAGCGTGTTGGAAGAGCTGAATGAGGCCATGTGGCCGCCCCAAAGTGCATAGTTTTCGCATTTTTCTAGACAAGTAACACCTCTCATATATAGAAAAACGCTATTTTCTTTGCATATGATGTTAGATATGTATAGATTTTTCTTTTTTCTATACATTAAAAGGATTAGCCGTGCTGCCATCCCTTCCTCTTGATGCCATAGAGCAGTGGGAAACCCGAGCCGTATTAAAACAAGCGGCTCAGGCGCACCGTTACCTAGCCGAGCTTAAAGGCGTTGCCGCGACTATTCCCAATGAAGAAATTCTGATCAACACGCTCACGCTGCAGGAAGCACGGCATAGTTCTGAAATTGAAAATATCATTACTACTCAGGATGATCTTTATCGGGCAGTGGTAGCTGATGAAGCCAGCATAGCTCCCGAAACCAAAGAAGTTCAGGATTACGCCACTGCCCTGCGCGCCGGGTTCAACAGCGTTCGGCAAAGCCGTCTACTTCGCCTCAATGACATTCTCGTTATCCAAGAAACGCTTGAGAAAAATCGAGCAGGCTTACGCAAACTACCGGGTACAGCTCTAAAAAACCAAGCGACTGGCGAAGTAGTTTACGAACCACCCCAGTCTGCACGGGAAATCGTCGATTTAATCGAAAACCTAGTGGCTTACATCAATGATGACACCCTTTGCGATGCCGACCCACTGGTCAAAATGGCGATCATTCACCATCAGTTTGAAAGCATTCACCCGTTCTACGACGGTAATGGTAGAACAGGACGAATCATCAATATGCTGTACCTGGTTGCCAAAGACTTACTCGATCTGCCCGTGCTTTACCTCAGCCGCTATCTAATACAGACCAAGGCGCGCTACTACGAAGAGCTGCAAGCAGTCAGAAACACCGGCAACTGGGAGCCCTGGTTGCTTTACATGTTGGAAGGGGTAAGCCAAACGGCTCAGCAAACCATCGACTTAATCGGCCACATTCGCGAGCTCATGCAACACACAAAGCACAGAATGCGCGAGGAGTGTCCCAAAATTTATCGACAGGAGCTGCTTAACAACCTGTTTAATCACCCCTACACCAAAATTGAATTTGTGATGGACGATTTAGGCGTTAGCCGCATCACCGCTACTAAGTACCTAGAAGAATTGGTAAGCACCGGCCTACTGGATAAAACCAAAGTAGGTCGCAGCAACTTTTATATCAATACGCCGCTGATGACCCTTTTTCTTGAGCGCGGTTAAATCAACTTGGAAACAAACGTGACCCATAACGACATCGTTCAAAAACTCTGGAATCTGTGTGACGTACTGCGCGATGACGGCATCAACTACTCCGACTATGTGACCGAGCTGGTGCTACTGCTGTTTATCAAGATGGTGCATGAGAACACCGAAGCGGGCACCCTGAAGAAGCACCCGCTGCCGGAAGGCTGCCGCTGGACTGACCTGAACAGCAAAGATGGTCAGAACCTGCTCGAAACGTATAAACGCATTTTGCTCGCTTTATCGACGGGCAAAGACAGCCAAGGCAATCAAATACATAACGACCCATTGATAACCGCTGTTTACGCCGATGCACAAACTCGCCTCAGAGAGCCGCGGCACTTAAGACAGATGGTCGTAGCACTTGATCAAATCGACTGGTTTAGCGCCCAACAAGATGGCCTGGGCGATTTATACGAAGGTCTGCTGGAGAAGAACGCCAACGAAACCAAATCCGGCGCGGGCCAGTACTTTACGCCCCGCGCGCTGATCAACAGCATGGTGCGCTGCCTAAAGCCCCAACCCAGCGAGTTCATTCAAGACCCAGCAGCGGGCACGGCGGGCTTTTTAACCGCTGCCGACCAATACATCAAAGAGAACACTGACGATCTCGCCGACCTGGACGCTCAACAGCAGCTATTTCAGCAAAACAGAGCCTTTGTCGGTATTGAGCTGGTGCCAGGTACTCGCCGCCTAGCCCTGATGAACTGCCTGTTGCACGGTATGGAAGGCGACGACGAAGGCGTGGTACACCTGGGTAACGCCCTGGGCCAGGCAGGCGCAAGCCTGAAAAAGGCCGATGTAATACTGGCCAACCCGCCTTTCGGCACTAGCAAAGGGGGTGACGCCAGCATTACCCGCGACGACCTGACGTTTAAAACCAACAACAAGCAGCTCGCCTTTCTTCAGCATATTTACCGCAACCTGAAACCCGGTGGCCGCGCCGCTGTGGTACTGCCGGATAACGTGCTGTTTGAAGCCGGTGTGGGCACTGATGTGCGCCGCGACCTGATGGATAAGTGCAATCTGCACACCATCCTGCGTTTGCCCACCGGCATCTTCTACGCCCAGGGCGTGAAGACTAACGTGCTGTTTTTTAACAAAGGCTCGGCAAACGACAAATATCAGGATACCGGCTGCACCGAGAACATGTGGGTGTATGACCTGCGCACCAATATGCCCAGCTTTGGAAAGCGCACCCCTTTTGGCGAACAACACTTGAAACCGTTCGAGGCGGTTTATGGCGACGACTCCAACGGCCAGAGCGCTCGTAAGGAAGGCGAATGGTCGTTCAACGCCGAAGAAATTGCGGTCGATACGGATGCCACTGAGGAAAATCAGAACGTCAGCGATGACCGCCTGGCCAAATCGCGCTGGCGCTGCTTTAGCCGCGAGTGGATTCGCGACACCAAGGGCGACTCACTGGATATCAGTTGGCTCAAGGACAAGGACAGCGTGGATGCCGCTGACCTGCCAGAACCCAGCGTACTGGCCGGTGAAGCGATGAGTGAGCTGACAGTAGCTCTTGGTGAGCTAGATCAATTAATGCTGGCATTAAGAGGAGACTAATAATGTCAAAATTAGCTCCACTCACAACAGAAAAAATAATACATTTCAAAAACTCATTTAGTTTTCCTAATATTTGGTGTGTTGCGTATGCACAATTCGCTTTTAATGAGGTTAGGGATGGGACACATGACTCACCAAAGCAATCAGAAAAAGGAGTCCCTTTAATAACATCAAAAAACTTGACCAATGGTTTTATTGATTTTACAAACACTAAAATCATTTCTTTGGAAGATCACTTAGAAATTTCTAAGCGCTCTGGTGTTAGCACTGGTGATTTACTTTTCTCAATGATAGGTACTATCGGGAATGTTGCACCAGTTCCGGAAAACACGCATTTTAGTGTAAAAAATGTCGGCTTATTTAGGAAAAATGACTCCCTTTTAAACAGAAGGTTTTCTTTTCATTGGTTACGTTCACAGCCATATCAAAAATATCTTGGGGATCATAAGAGAGGAGGTAATCAAAAATTTGTTTCTCTTGGAGTTTTACGTGAGTCACCTATTCCAATCCCTCCCCTCTGCGAACAAAAAGTCATCGCCGATAAGCTCGACACCCTGCTGGCGCAGGTGGACAACACCAAAGCCCGCCTTGAGCGCATTCCCGAAATCCTCAAACGCTTTCGTCAATCCGTGCTGGCAGCGGCGGTGAGTGGGCGGTTAACGGGCTTACCTGATGATATATTTAAGCCAACGCCAGTTGAGCAACTAGCAAAAAAACAGAAGTATTCATTAGGAATTGGGCCTTTCGGTAGCAACCTGAAAGTTTCGGACTACCGTAAGTCTGGACACCCTCTGGTCTTCGTCAGAGAAGTTCGAGCTACTCAATTCGGGGATAATGCAACAAAGTTTGTATCCAGTGAAAAGTTCCAAGAACTGAAAGCCCACAGGGTTCTTCCTGGTGATATTTTAATTACTAAAATGGGAGACCCTCCTGGCGATGTTGCAATATATCCATTAAGTCGCCCCGAAGCGGTCATCACAGCTGATTGTATTAAGCTCTCTGTAGATGAGTCTTTTGCTTGTAGAGACTACGTCGCCTACGCAATGCAGTCCGAGCAATTCCGTCTCGCTGTATTGTCTATTTCAGCAGGCGTTGCTCAGCAAAAAGTGAACTTAACCAAGTTCAGAAAGCTAGAGTTACAACTTCCGCCACTATCAGAGCAAGCCAAAATTGTCAGTCGTGTCGACCAGCTCTTCTCCCACGCCGACCGTATCGAGCAACAAGTGAATCAGGCATTGGCGCGAGTAAATAATCTCACCCAGTCCATCCTCGCCAAAGCCTTTCGCGGCGAGTTGACCGAGCAGTGGCGCAAGGATAACCCCGAGCTGATCAGCGGCGAGAACGCTGCCTCCGCGTTGCTGGAAAGGATCAAGGCAGAACGGGCGGCGAAAACGCCAGCAAAACGCACAAGGAAGAAGGCAACGGCATGACGCAGGCAGAGACCATCACTCCCTCGGCCCAGCAGTGGCTTCGCTACTGGCGCAATTCGCTGGCGGATGCCGAAAGCGGTCGCGGTGCTTTGACTAAAAAAGAGCTGGGAAAAACAGAGCTGCTCGCGAGTACGGTCTATCGCGAAGGGCGACTGCCGAAGAACCACCCTGCACTCGCGCGCCTTTTCGAAGGAGAGGAGGACGCCACCCAACTGGTACGCGTCGTGCTACGCCCGGCAGTGTACAAGGTGCTGCTGGAACACGGGGCAAAAAAACGCGCGCTCTATCCCGACGTTATCACGCCATTAATCTGCGGGTTGTGGGTCTCACGCGATGGGCGCATGATCCCAGCCGAACCGCCGGTGATTCCGCGCGATCTGCTGGCTCCCCAAGCCGATGACCGCTTCACACTAACCGATGTCGCTAGGCAGGATCGCTTCCTGAGCAAGCATGAGTCACCAGTATGGTCGGAGAGCGAAGCGTATACGCTTCTCGAGGAACCTGACCCCGAGGCGCACGTGGAGCGCTGGAAAACGTATTACGAGCTTTCGCGCCAGCTGTTCGAAGCGCTATGCCCGAAAGAGCTGTTGAAAGAGGTATTCGAGAACGCCTCTGAGGCGCGTATTGCCAAAGTCGATAACCAACTGGGCGCGGCGGACAAAATCATCGCCCTTTACGACTGGCTCTCTCAAAACGATCAACGGCTTCCGCTGGTTGAAAGCTACGCGCTTTCACGCATCGAGACGTACCAGCCGTGCGTTGGGCCGTTCGCGAGCATGCCCTATCGGCTGGGCCACGCCAATTCGCAGTACCCGCTGGCCATTGCCCAGCGCGATGCGCTAGCACAGGTCATGTCGATGGAGAACGGCGAAGTACTCGCCGTAAACGGCCCACCGGGCACGGGGAAAACTACCTTTGTGCTGTCGGCGGTGGCGTCCCTGTGGGTAAAGGCCGCACTAGGTGAAGAAGAACCGCCTCTGATCATGGCGGCTTCGACCAACAATCAGGCCGTGACCAACGTGCTCGAAGCCTTCGCCAAGGATTTCGAGGAAACTCAGGACGCCTTCGGCGGGCGCTGGCTACCCGAGATCACCAGTTACGGCGGCTACTACTGCGCTTTCAGCAAGGAAGACAAGGCATCGAAGCATTACCAGACTCCTTCCTTCTATCGCCACGTTGAATCGTCGGCGTATCTGGATAGTGCCGAGACGGTTTTTCTTCAGCAGGCCAGGCAGGCGCTGGAAGATCATTCGCTCACGGGCATCGACCTCGTTCTCCGGCAGCTTCACCAACGTCTGATGGAGCGTCAGGCAAAGCTTTCAAGCCTTCAGCAGCACTGGACGGCTCGGGCAACGCGCATCGCCGAGCTTGCTGAAAAGCTCGGCGATAACCCAGAAGAGGCGCTTGCCCATGAACAGGCAGCGCTTGCCACCCTGCAAACCGAACATGACACCCTCCATGGAGACCTGAAACATTGGCAGCGCTTTTGCGCCGACGAGCCGATGTGGCTGTCATTGCTCGCCGTTTTGCCGCCGGTGGCCAAAAAGCGCCGACTGCGGCGCGAGCTGTTCATTGATGAGCAGCTTAGCGCTGGCGCACGGCAGTTCATCGAGCAGGCAGCCTCCACCTGCCCTCCTGATGCCACGTTAAAAGTCTGGTTGGGTGAACAGCGCGAAGCAATCTCGCGAAAAAAGAAGTTTGTCGCCGAGTGCCAGCAGAACCTGCAAGAGATCAAGCAGGCTACGGCGAGGCTTGAAACGGTGTACCAAGCGCTGGGCTTTAGTGCACTACCCAACTCGTTCGACACCTTTGATCAGGGGCTGGATACCACGCTACGCTTTCAGCTCTTTCAACTGGCGGTGCACTATTGGGAAGCGCGCTGGCTCAAGGAGTGCGCCGAACGCCTGGACGATTTAAAACTCACTTCCAAGGGCAACGAGAAACAGGGGCTTCCCGCAGTACGCCGGCGCTGGCGTCGCCGCATGATGCTTACCCCCTGCATCGTCTCTACGCTGCACTCGCTGCCATCCCATATGACCTACAGCGTCTTCGAAGGCGAAGGCCAGTTTCGCGATGATTACCTAGTCAATGAGATCGACCTGTTAATCATCGACGAAGCAGGACAGGTCGCGCCCGATGTAGCGGGCGCCTCGATGGCCTTGGCCAAGCGCGTACTGGCGATTGGCGATGTGCACCAGATCAAGCCGGTGGCCACCCAGTCGCAGACGGTCGATGTAGGCAATCTTTCTCATCAGGGGTTGCTCACCACCGTCGAGGAGTACGAGGGGCTGCGCGAAGGTGGACGCTCGGTGGTGGATGGCAGCGTGATGCGCATTGCTCAGCAGGCCAGCCGCTACCACTATCTCGAACAGGCCGAGCCTGGCATGTTCCTGCGCGAGCACCGCCGCTGCCTGAATGACATCATCGCTTACTGCAATGACCTTTGTTATCAGGGGCTTTTGGAGCCGCTACGCGACAGGCCCGGCATCGATGCCGAGCTGCCGCCCTTTGGCTATGTGCACGTCGATGGCCGAGCGGAGACTCCGCCTTCGGGAAGTCGCATCAACCGGCTGGAAGCCATTACCGTGGCTGAATGGCTGGCGGAACAACGAGAGCGGCTGGAAACCGTACACGGCAAGCCGCTGGAACAGATCGTCGGTGTGGTCACGCCCTTCAAGGCCCAGGCCAATCTGATTGAGCAGGAGTGTCGAGCGCGCGAGATCAAGGTCGGCGGGGGCGAGGCGGAAATGACGGTAGGCACGGTACATGCCCTCCAGGGCGCAGAGCGCCCTGTCGTGCTGTTTTCAGCGGTCTATTCGCGCCACGACGATGGCAGTTTTATCGACAATGACCCTTCGATTCTGAACGTGGCGGTATCACGCGCGAAAGACAGTTTTCTCGTATTTGGCGACATGGACGTTATTGACGCTGCCCCACGGGGAACGCCACGTCACCTGCTGGGGCGGTACCTATTCAGTCGTGAAGAAAACGAACTACTGTTTACTGCCAGCATTTCACGCCCCGACCTGCTCGAACTTTGTCGAAAGCCGCGAGTGATCAACGATGCCGAGGAGCATGACGACTGCATAAAGGAGCTGCTTGAACACGCCAACTCACGCCTCGATATAGTCTCGCCCTGGATCTCCTACAGACGCCTGGATGAAACCGGAATACTGACAGCACTGCAAAAGGCGACTGCCCGTGGCATTGCCGTTACGATCTATACCGACCATCGCTTCAATACCGCTAACGGTGATAAGCCGGATACCCAGAAAGCGGCTCGCTTCGAAAGGTGCTGCAAAGCGCTCGCCGAGGACAACGTGACGGTGAAGGTGGTCAAACAGGTGCACAGCAAGCTCGTCATGGTCGATGATCACGTAATGTGTGCGGGCTCCTACAACTGGGCCTGCGCTGCGCGTCACGGGCCGTACAGAAACATGGAAACATCGATACTTTACAGCGGCGAACTGATGGAAGAGTTGAAGCTTCAGCGCGAAGCCCTGGAGAAACGCGTCAGGAATCAGCATCCCGAAAGCACTGCATAAGAAACCTGGTTTGGGCCGAGTCTATCTTCATAAAGCCAATAGATGGATTTAACCAAACGCCTCCAGCGCCAGATGTTCGCTACTTTGCTCGACCATCTGGCTCAACGCACCCCCGCCCGATAGCTGTCCGGTTCAAGCCAGAGCTGGTCGCGAAGATCGCCTTTCAAGAAAAAGAGCTTCGGCCCCTTGCGAAAATTGAACAGCCGGAACAAGTGGTAGTGATTCGAATGGGCACGCGAGCAGGAGAGCTCGTTGGGCGTGATGAAAAACGCGCTCTCCTTGGCAAAAGCGGTGGTCTTGACCTCAATCAGCCGGTCGCGGCCGTCGGGCTCGAAGGAGAGTATATCGAACCCCAGCCCGTCACCCCGAGTCACCGCGACGTGCTCAACACGCTCAGCTAGCTTTTCCTGACCAGCTTGTGTCAGGCGGTGCTGCTCGAAACGCATCACCAGATGCTCGCCCGCAAGCCCCAGCTCGCGGTTGCGGGTTTCTCGGGCCAGGTAGTCGCGTTTTTGCGGCGGGCGAACGGAATAGTCGGCGTGGAATTCCCGAACGCCTTGTTGCGGCGGTGAGGTTCTAGGAGGTTCGACAATGATACGCTCGTCTACGATGCCAGTGGTATCAACCACCGGGAGGTCGGCGGCCAAGCGCGCTGCACGATCAAAGAGCTCGCTTCGCAGCAACAGCTCCTCGACAAACTCAACCAGGCTTTGTTGATAATTGCTGCGCGGCTTGTAGCCATCGACATAGGGGCAGTTGGCATCCCGCAACACTGCACTGATATTGCAGTGCTTGAACTCTATGGCGCTGGCCGAGCGGCCATCAAGCTGTGTCATCAGCGCACGATTAAGTGCGCGCTTGTTATAACTTTGCCCGCTCAGTTCCGCTACTAGCATTTGCCGGTAGGTGGCAACGGTTGCCTCTACCTCGCTTGCACTCCAGGGTGTCGCTCGACTCATGCTCATCACTCAATATTCTGAATCTGCTCCCGCATCTGCTCAATCAGCACCTTCAACTCCACCGCGCAGCGGGTTGTCTCTGCCACTACGGATTTTGACGAGAGCGTGTTGGCTTCCCGGTTGAGCTCCTGCATCAGGAAATCCAGGCGGCGGCCTTTGGGGCCTTTTTGAGAGAGCTGGTGGCTCACTTCTTCTATATGTGCGGTCAGGCGATCCAGCTCTTCATCCACATCAGCTTTTTGCGCCACCAGCACCAGCTCGGCTTCCAGGCGCTGCGGGTCGAGTTCGGTTTTGGCAACCTCCAGGCGCTCTAGCAGTTGGGCGCGTTGGCGCTCCAAAATCTGCGGTAGCAGGCTGCGCACGTTGGCGACCTGCTCACTTACCGCCGCCAGGCGGGTGGTGATCATCTCAGCGAGCTTTTCCCCTTCACGGGCACGGGCGTCAATCAGCTCATCCAGTGCTTGGTCAAACAGCGCTTTGGCGGCGGCCTTGATGGCCTCTTGGTCAAGGTGCTGGGTTTCCATCACACCGGGCTGGTTGAATAGCGCAAGCGTGGTGGGTGGCACGGCGCTGGGCACTTGCTGCTGTATGGCGGCAAGCGCATCAGCAATGGCGGCTAAGCGGGCGCTGTTAACGGCGGGGGCTTGGGCGGTTTCGGCGCTCTCAAAGCGAACACTGCACTCGACTTTGCCACGGGCTAAACGGGTGCGCAGCGCTTCACGCAGCACTGGCTCCAGGTCACGCAGGCTTTCGTGCAGGCGGAAGTGAGGCTCTAAATAACGCTGATTCACTGAGCGAATTTCCACCTGCAGCGTGCCAAACGGGGCAGCCTGCTCGGTGCGGGCAAAGGCGGTCATGCTGTGTACGCGGCTTGAAGTGGCCATGTTTCATCCTAATAGAGAACAACGGTGTATAAAGCATTGCCAACAGTCTACCCGATAGGCCAATCAGCGCACTCCCAGACGTGTACAATGGAGGGCTTTTCCCAGTTGTGCGTTTATTGAGAGGTACTATTTGTGAGCAGTGCTAAGCGTCCTGATGTTGTGCGCCCCAGCGGTCGCGAAGCCGACCAGCTCCGTGAGATTCGCCTGACCCGCGATTACACCCGTCATGCGGAAGGCTCCGTACTGGTGGAGTTTGGCGATACCAAAGTGCTGTGTAATGCCAGCGTAGAAGCCGGTGTACCGCGCTGGCTGCGCGGCAAGAATCAGGGCTGGGTCACCGCTGAGTACGGCATGCTGCCCCGCGCCACTCACACCCGTAGTGGCCGTGAAGCGACCCGCGGCAAGCAAGGCGGCCGCACGCTGGAAATCCAGCGTTTGATTGGCCGCAGCCTGCGCGCCGCGGTGAATTTGAAGAAGCTGGGTGAGTTCACCATTACCGTGGATTGCGATGTGATCCAGGCCGATGGCGGTACCCGTACCGCGGCGATTACCGGGGGCTGCGTAGCACTGATCGATGCGATCCGTTATCTGCAGCGCGAGAAGAAGATCAAGGGCGATCCCTTCAAGCAGTTGGTGAGCGCCATTTCCGTGGGTATTTATAAAGGCGTGCCGGTGCTGGATCTGGACTACCCGGAAGATAGCAAAGCCGATACCGACCTGAACGTGGTAATGACCGAAAGCGGCGAGCTAATCGAAGTGCAAGGCACCGCCGAGGCAGGCGCTTTCACCCGTGCCGAGCTAAACGACATGCTCGATTTAGCCGAGAAAGCAGGCGATGCGCTTCGCGATCATCAGCGTGAAGCGCTGGGTATTCGTGGGTAATGAAGGTAAGGAGTAAGACGTAAAAAACAACAGGCCAGCATTTAGCTGGCCTGTTGTTTGTCACCCCGGCTAATCCGCAAGGGTGACAGGCGACGCGGGAAAA
>Ga0209344_10004552_pt1 | contig 12631 bp, 8 predicted proteins | sample Cruoilmetagenom6_FD_187293 | JGI IMG/M metagenome (GOLD analysis project Ga0209344, IMG submission 187293) | Oil polluted marine microbial communities from Coal Oil Point, Santa Barbara, California, USA - Santa Barbara Oil Seep Sample 6 (SPAdes)... | ecosystem: Environmental > Aquatic > Marine >...
GCGCATTAACTCTCTAAATGCCTTAATAAACTCTAATTCATCTTCTTCACTTACTAATTGATTTACACTATTTACTGTTGGTGTAATTTTTAATAAATTGATAAATGCTTCATTAAACTTCTGCGTATATTCCTCGTAAGGCTTCATTATAATAACATCTATCGCTTCTTTATTACTAAAGAGTGTTATTGCTTGATCTGTTACTTTTTTAAGGTTACGGAATACTACAATATTACCTTGTGATTTCTGCTCATTTATAATTCTATTCGTTCTTGAATATGCTTGTATTAATCCGTGATACTTTAAATTCTTATCTACATATAATGTGTTTAATGATGGACTATCAAAACCTGTTAAAAACATATTTACGACTAACAAAATATCAATCTTACGTTCTTTTACTTTCTTCGATATATCGTTGTAATAATTATAAAAAGACTGGCTATCTTTTGTTGAGAAATTAGAACCAAACATTTCATTATAATGCCCTATATAACTTTCTAATTTATCTCTTTTGTGTGGGTTTAAATTGTATTCTGCATTAGGTTCAGCAGCTATTGCTACTTCTTCTGGAATATATCCGTTTGCATCTGCATCTTCTTCGTTAGCTACATAACTAAATATGGTTGCTATTTTTAAATTGTGTTCTCCTGCTTCTTTTTTACGCTGTAAAATATCATAGTAATTAACTAACATATCTGTACTACCCACACAAAACATTCCTGTAAATTCTTTGTTGTGTGTTTTACGATTATGATTTGCTATAATATAATCTGCTATTTTCTCTAAACGTTTTGGTGATTCCATTAACTCTTTACGGTCAATGTCTTCTACTTCAATATCAATTTCTGTTGCAGATTCTTTTTGCTTGTATTTACCAACATATTCTACTGCAAATTTTAATACATTTTCATCTTTAATAGCATCTGTAATCACGTACTTATGTAAGCAATCACCAAATAATTCTTTAGTAGTTCGTTTCCCTAATTCGTTTTTAACTGCATTATCTGCAAATATTGGTGTGCCTGTAAAACCAAACATTTGAAAGTTATTGAAGAATGCTTTTATACGGTTGTGTGTTTCCCCAAACTGACTACGATGACATTCATCAAAAATAAAGACGATACGCTCCTCTTTAATTTTCTCCATCTTCGCTAAATAGTTCTTTTTACTAATAGCTGTATTTAACTTTTGAATGGTCGTTACAATAATCTTTGTATCATCACTAAATTGTTTTACTAATGCTTTTGTATTGTCTGTACCATCTATACTGCCTTTAGAGAAACTATTAAACTCTTTGGTAGTTTGGTAATCTAAATCTTTTCTATCTACTACAAACACCACCTTTTTAACTTGTGGTATTTTCATAATAATTTGACTTGCTTTAAAAGAAGTAAGCGTTTTACCTGAACCTGTAGTATGCCATATATAACCGTTATACGTACTATTTTTAACCTTATCTATAATGCTTTCTACTGCATAATATTGATACGGTCTAAGTACCATTAATATTTTATGCGTTTCATTTAATACAATGTATTTACATATCATTTTAGAGATATGACAAGGCTCTAAAAACTCACTTGTAAAGCCATTTAAAATATTGGTTAAACGTTTGTTTTCTTTATCTGCCCAATAGAATGTTTGTTTGAAAGATTGATGTCTGTTATTTGCATAGTATTTGGTATTTACACCGTTACTAATTACAAATATTTGCACGTATTGAAATAAGGCAGATTTAGCACCAAATGAATGTCTTTGGTAACGGTTTATTTGATTAAAGGCTTCTTTCATTTCTAAACCTCTACGCTTTAATTCAATTTGCACTAATGGCAAACCGTTGACTAATAAAGTTACATCATAACGGTTTTTATAACTACCCTCAATAGTGACTTGATTGGTAACTTGATATTGATTTTGACACCAATGCTCGGTATTTAAAAACTCGAAATATAAATTATCTCCATTATCTCTAACAATATGTTGCTTTTCACGTAGTGTTTTAGCTTTCTCGAACACAGAACCTTTACTTAGAATATTTAAAACACGTTCAAATTCTTTAGTAGTAAACGTAATGTTATTGTGCTTTTCTAACTGTTTTTTTAAATTAGATAATAAAGAAGCTTCATCTGGAATACTAACTTTAGTATAGCCAATATTTGATAACTGCTCTATTAACTGATTTTCTAATACCTGTTCTGGTTGTGTACTCATTTATAACTTACATTTTTTTTAAAAGCATCCTATAAACTATATTTGTACTGAGTTCATTTCTCCTTTGAGAAAAGGAAATCGAGAAACGCAAGCCATAGAAGCTCTGCGTTTTTTGCTTTTATAATAGTTTTTACACTCTTTTTATATTTACTACTGCCATAAAGGCTCGTTTTTCCAATTTAATAAATTCCCCTTTCCATCTGAAGGAATCCCAACATATTTAACAGGTACTGAAGGATATTTTTTAAATAATTCATCAATTTTTTGCGTTAAGGTGTTTGTTGGATTGGCTCTGTTCAACATATATTTTAATACACATAAAAAATAAAACACACGTTTGTTGTTTTGGTAACTTGAACCTACCCAATTACCTACAGGTTTTAATAATCTGTTTGGTTCTATGGCTAAATCCCTATTCCACAATCTTGAATGATGTGCACATAGATTTCTAACATAGGTTAACGTATGTAACCAAGAAATAAATACTTTGGGATGAACATCAAAAAAGGAAGCTATTCTTTTTTTATCAGCATTATTACGTAAACCTCTGTAACTATGAGACAATTCTCCCATAGTTAGTAATTCTAAACACATCCAAGAAGGTGGGTTTGAAGGAGAGTTATAAGTATCTGTATAATGTTTAATAAAAACCTCTGGTCTACGAGTTGTTTTAGCTTTAGATATTATGTTTTGCAAATCGGAATATGGGTCTACCAAGCTACCAATTTTGTTATAATATGGATTTACAAAATTAGCTTTATTGTCTTGCCAATGTGCATCATTGTAATGCAATGCCATACTATATATAAATTGTGTACGAATTGTAACTTCTAAACGCTCTATACAATCAAAAACCAATAAACGTAAATCTTTGTCAAACATATAGGTTTGAATAATTTGATTAAAGTTTACACCTGCATTAAAGGAGTCTTTTGTTTTTTGATACGGTAAAAAATAAGCGCTTAACCTATAATAACTAATACTTTGTAAGTAGTGTATTGCTTTACCTGGATCTTGAACCGTTAAATTTCTGCCTTGTAGTTGCGTTAATTGATCTTGAAAAGATAATGGTGGTTTGTTGTATTTTTGTTTACTCATAGTATTAAAAGAAAAAACCTTCCGAGTGTGCATTGTTAAGAGGCAAGGAAGGTGTATTATCGTTAGTATATATACTGTCTAATGCTATAAGAACAAGAACACTACTGTGTTTTGTTGGTACAAAAATACATTTTTTATACCAACTAGCATAACTTATTAACATTTTTGTGATATTTTTTAACAATCCACTCATTTTTAACAAATTACATTTTGTAAAAGCATTAAACAAACATCTGTTGCAACAAGCCTTTTTTATAGGACTTTGTATGTTCTATTTTTGTATTAACTAACGCAATATTTTTGTCTATTACAGCTAGGAATTTAGCGATTTTGGTTTGTTCTTGATTTGAAGGTAAGGGAATTTTTATTTGAGAAAAATTTTCATAAAATAAATACTGCCGAACTCCACCTTCTTGGTATCTTAATATATCTTTATTGAATCTATCAGTATCAAGATATGCTAATAAGTACAAATCCTCTAATTCTTTATTTGTTTTAAAGCAGACATATAAAGAGCTAACAATTACTTCATTCAAATCATAGCTATAACCTATAGATCCAACATTAATTCTTGCAGGATTGTAAGCAAAAGTTTCTTTATGTACGATTTTATATAGGCTTATATCATAACCTCTATCATTACTATCTAAACCATCAAATTGCTCTGACTGTGGTCTGAAACCTTCTTGGTTGTTAATCGAATAAATAGGGTATTGAATATTATCTTTATTCTTTTTACCTACTTTATAAGTTAAATCACCTAACTTCTTTTTACTCCACTCAGGAAACGCATTCCCATCATCATCTTTAAACCGTAATTCTTGTTTAAATAGTTGTTGCATTACGCCTTTCTTGTATTGTTCTAAAAGGCTTTTCTTTTTTTCTAAAGTCTGTATTTGGGTGTCTATGGAAGTTAGGAAATTGGCTATTTTTTGTTGTTCGGATAATGAAGGAAAAGTAAATTTTAAATCTGAAAAATCGGTTTTATTAATTAAAGGGACAGCTTGAACTCCTGATAAATGCTTAACCTTTTTACCATTCTTCTCCAATAATGAATAAATAAAATCATCCGAAAATTCAGGTTTTGAAACTAAAGAGTTAATTTGCTGATTTGTAACCACATCTTCTTTAACCTGACCAACCTTTCCTATTGTTGAACCTATTGAAACAAATAAAACACTACCCTTTTTTACTTTTCTTCCTTTTGAAAACCCTAAATCCGTTAAAGTTGTTTTAGTCGTTATTACATATCTATTTAATTGAATATCTGCTGGCGAAACAAATAACTTATTACCATTGTAAAACTCAGATACAGTAGTGCTTGGTGTGCTACCCGTAATTATTTGAGCGACATCGCTTAACTTCAATTTTACCCATTCATCTTCAAACTCAGTAAACCGTAATCTGGGTATTAGTTGTTTTTCTTCCTGCATCTTAAAACGGTGTTTTAATATTGAGCTCTTTACAGAAAGAAGCAATAAGGGTTTCGTTTTCCTCTAAGTCAACATCCAAAGTTTGTATTTCGGTCGCTACGCTATCAATATCAATTTGCTCTTCTTCCTCAAACGTATCTACATAGCGTGGTATATTTAAATTGTAGTCGTTTTCTACTACTTCGCTTAAAGGGGCAACATAACTGTATTTGTCTTCTGTTTTACGTTCTCTGTAGGTGGTTACAATTTTATCCATATCCGCTTCGCTTAACATATTCTGCGTTTTTACTTTCTCAAAATGTGCGCTGGCATCTATAAATAAAATATCGTTAGGGTTTTCTCTACATTTTTTAAATACTAAAATACTGGTAGGTATGCTAGTTCCATAGAATATATTGGCTGGCAATCCTATTACTGCATCTAAAAAGTTCTTTTCTTCTATTAAATATTGTCGAATGTGTAATTCTGCACCACCTCTAAACAAGGCACCGTGTGGCAATACTACTGCCATTTGTCCATTTTCGGCTAAATGATGTACCATATGCTGTACAAAAGCAAAATCTGCTTTACTACCTGGTGCTAACTTCCCATATTGACTAAACCGATCATCACTCATAAAGAGTTGGTTGGCACTCCACTTTGCAGAAAATGGTGGGTTGGCTACAATAGCTTCAAAACGGTGCTCTAAGTGTTGTGGGCGTTCTAAGGTATCTTCTTGTTTAATATCAAATTTACGATAATGCACACCGTGCAATATCATATTCATACGAGCTAAGTTGTACGTTGTACGGTTTAATTCTTGTCCGTAAAAGTTGTTTACCTCCTCTACTTCTTTAGCTACACGTAATAAGAGCGAGCCGCTCCCGCAAGTAGGGTCATAAACTGATTTTAGTTTCTTTTTGCCTGTGGTTACCAACTTCGCCAATACCATACTCACCTCTTGCGGCGTGTAAAACTCCCCTGCTTTTTTACCAGCACCACTTGCAAATTTTCCTATTAAATATTCATAAGCATCTCCCAATACATCTAACTCGGTATTTTCTAACTTAAAATCTATTTTATCTAAGTGTGCGAGTACTTTAGCGATAATTTCATTACGAGCTTCTGGACTTTTCCCCAACTTGGTAGAGTTTAAATCCATATCTTCAAAAAGATCTTCAAAATCTTCTTCACTATCCGTACCCATTGTACTGTTTTGGATATTGTTTAAGATTTTTTGTAAGTCTTCTAATATGAAATTGTCTTTTGTATTGTAGGTTAATGAAGTGTCTTCTGCTACTGCATCACTATCTTTTTCATCTTCATTATGATTACCACGTTTAGAAATCGCAGAAAATAATTCTGAAGGCTTTAAGAAGTACCCTAATTTCTCTAAAGATTCTTCTTTTATTGCTTCTATGTATTCTTGTCCGTTTTCTGTGTTTTCGTCAATTTCAGAAAATAAAAATGTATCGCCACCTTCTTTAAGAATTTTGTTGGCATATATTTCCATTTTTTCGGCTAAGTATTTGTAAAAAATAAAGCCTAATATGTAATCACGAAACTCATCTGCATTCATTTTACCACGTAAAGTGTTGGCAATATTCCAGAGTTGTTGTTCTAATTGTTTTTTATGGTCTTCTGACATTTGTAATAATAATGATTAGTGAAGCCCTAAAAATATAAATATTTTGAAAGGGCAAAAAGCAATTTGTGGTAAATATAGATGTAAAAATGTCAAAAACACCTTCTCAATTTACTTAAAAATAACCCTTCTTCTATTGGAAACATTATTTTATATTTAATAAGAGGTTCCATTGGTTTAGTCTCTCAATTCCGCTAGTTTTTCTTCAAGGGTATACCCTCTGTAATTCATTCCGATAATAACACCTTCCGGGTCTACCAATATATTTTTTGAAACGGTTGCAATGTCATAGTTAATCACGCTTCGCGCTTGGTGTCTAACGAAACGGCTTGGTTGTCAAAGCTCCAGAGTTTGTACTTAGGTTTTGATAGAACATCATAGGACTAAACTTACATCTGCAAAATTATTTCTAAAAGTAATTTTCGTTTTCTTAAAAAAACACATACACACATAACAAATACCTAATTCCTTTTTTATATGATAAAGGCGTTTATAGTTTGTAGGTGATCGAATTAGAGCTTTTGTTGTAGCATTGGCAATTGGGAAATTATGTCCTCACATATTGGAACCGGAGCTAAAATAACATTAGAAAGTTAAACTGAATTTTTTCCACCTAAATAGTAGTCTTATTTTTTTTTACTTGAGCATTCTTCTTTTTAACTGAACCATTTGTTACTAATTCTACGTATTTTTTTGATTCGACAGGAATTAAAGCTAATCTGCCCTTTGAATCACCATGGATTCCCCAGCCCCATAAAGAACATAGTTCACTCCTTTGTAATTTATAACTTTCCATTTTTAAAGAATTAGGATCTTTTTTTAATCGCGTAATATGAACTTCATAAAAAACTTCAGACTGTTTATATTGGTAGGGATGATTTATTAAAACATCAAACAAGGTCGTAGTGACGGTTATTTTTTGATTTTTAGATACAGGTTTTTTACTATATGGCAGTGATGATGAAGCGATGGTAATTAATGAGTTAATTAAATCGTCATCTTGTTTTGTTTTGGCGGAATGCATAGGTTCTATCATTTATTAAGATCACCAATTTAATAATTTTATCATCTTGAGTGATTATTTCTTAATTAATTTAATAAAATTAGGACTGATTACAATCGTTTATATTTTCGAAAACCCTATTTTTACTAAATGTTATTCACTAATAAGTTTTTCAACCACACAACCTGTCTGCATTAGGAATAATTAACAATACTTGATTTTTTTAACTATAATTTATTTATGAGTGCAAGTCTTGATATTAACCACGATATAAAAGTCACAAATAACCTACTATTAAATAAGGCTCATGTAACTAAGAATGACACCAGTTGGCTGAATCACTCAGAGAAGGCTGGTGTTATAGATTATGCCGTTCTTAAAGGTGCAAGTATGACTGAACTTATTACATTAACGGGACAACCTAAAGAAAGGATGAAAAATCATTTTTATCATCTAAAAACTGTTCACGGTGTAATTGTAGAAGAACAAAATGGAATTTACAAAATAACGGGGACTATTGATCCTTCTAGTTTAAATGAAGAATTACATAAATTAAAAGATCAATTTTTAGCAGAGTGGCCAATTTCACGATTACAATCAATGAGAATTGATGAATATACCAACCTTGATAAAACATCCTTTTGCTATTGGCTAGAACATATTACAAGAGACCTTGGAAGTATTGTTGGTGGGAGTTCATACAAGTTCGGAATTTATAAACGAAATGTCACTACAGATATCAGCAATGACACCAACCGTGCGACAGATGGTGAATATGCTTGGTTTAAGAAATATGGTGAAACTAGAGAAGAAGCATTTGAAACTATACGCAGTTTAATCATTACCATTGCACAATCTTCTATAAAAAATGAGCTTGAAAATATTGATGATATAGATTTAGGACATGCCTATAAATGGAAAATCGCATTTTTATATGGCGATTATAATTGCATTAATGCCTTCAAACTAGATGCACTTCGAGTCATTGCCTCAAATCTAAGTATTACATACACTAAGAATACACCAGTTTCTGAATTTAATCGTGAAATTTTAAAGCTTAAACCTGAGCAGACAGATTATTATATTTACACTGATAAACTATGGAAGCAGTATGAATCGAGTTTAAATGACAAGACAAATTATTGGGTTTATTCTCCAGGTCAAAACGCGGAGCATTGGGATAGCTTTTACGAAAATGGTATTATGGCGATAGGTTGGAATGATTTAGGTGATTTGTCGCAATACGAAACCAAAGAGGATGTTTTAAATGGCCTAAAGAAAGCTTATGATGTTTCAGGTAATAGCATGAATAACGTGGCAGCCAATTTTGAATTTGCGAATGAAATTCAAGTTGGTGATATTATAATCGCAAAACGTGGCCGTGGTGAATTATTGGGCTATGGTGAAGTCACGTCTGATTATTACTATGATCCCAACGAAGTATTCCATAGTTGTAGGAGCGTTGATTGGAAACTCAATGGGCATTGGGACACGAATCATAGTTTGGTATTAAAGACGTTAACAAATATCACCCAATATGACGGTGAAAAAGAGGGGTTTGACAAATATTACAATTATTTACTTGCAATAATGAACGGAGAAGTACCGCATAAGACAAATAATGTTATGAATGTAAAAGCAAAAAATAAAATCCTCTACGGGCCGCCGGGAACAGGAAAAACATTCTATTTAAAAGATCAATTATTTGATCAATATACTGTAAAAGAAACGTCAATCTCTGATGAGAAGAATTTTGAAACAACTGTTTCTAATTTAACATGGTGGCAAGTTATAGCTTTAGCGTTACTTGAAATAGGAACGGCGCGCGTAAATGACATATTAGCAAATAGGTGGGTATCTAAAAAAGCAAGTCTCTCAGAATCAAAGAATGTAAGAGCAACGTTATGGGGGACTTTACAAATGCACACCATTATAGAATCAAAAAATGTAGCGTATACGCAACGGCAAGCTCCATTTATTTTTGATAAGAATGAAGATAAATCATGGAGTTTATTAGATGCTGAGTTGGCCGAGCAAGCACCAGAACTTAACAGCATTCTTGACGATGTAAATAATTTTGAAGCAAGACCTGATATTGTGATTGAAAATTATGTTTTTGTTACTTTTCATCAGTCCTTTGCCTACGAAGATTTTATAGAAGGTATTAAACCTATCATTCCTGAAACCGATGTTGATGTTGAAGAATCGAAAGACCTAGGATTTACGATTGAAGATGGCGTGTTCAAAAAATTATGTAAAAGAGCTAAAATTGATCCTGACAACCGCTACGCCATTTTTATCGATGAAATAAACAGAGGTAATGTGTCTGCCATTTTTGGTGAACTCATCACCCTGATTGAGGTAGATAAGCGCGCCGGTGCAGAAAATCAAATGAGCATTAAATTACCCTATTCAAAGAAGGAATTTAGCGTGCCCGCTAACGTAGATATTTACGGCACCATGAACACCGCTGACCGTTCCGTTGAGGCCTTAGATACAGCCTTAAGACGTCGTTTTGAGTTTAAAGAAATGATGCCAAACGAGTCGCTTATTGATGATAGGTTTGTAGATACTATCCAACTTTCAAAGGTGTTGCGAACAATCAATCAACGTATTGAATTGTTATTAGATAGAGATCATACCATTGGGCATTCCTATTTTATGTCTGTTAATACAGCAGAGGATTTGGCTAATGCTTTTAATAATAAAATTGTCCCGCTTTTACAAGAATACTTTTATGGGGATTATGGTAAAATCGGGTTGGTTTTAGGTAATGGGTTTGTTGAAATAAATGAGAATAAAAGTGTGAGTTTTTCGAGTTTCAAATATGAAGATAAAGATCAATTTATTAATCCTGCGTATACTTTAAAATTAATAGATGAATCTAATATTATAGATGCTATCAATCAGTTGCTTGAAACTAAAGAAGCATAAGGGTTGAAGAAACTAAATTCCATAACGGTTTTTGAACACCAACGCTTGTATGTTGGTGAGCGTGGCTTTAAACAGGTCCACCTTGATGCTTTGTTAAAACTGAATGAATATCATGAAGGGAATTATTTCGAACCTATTGCCAAAGGCATAAAATTCAATCAATACGTTGGGGTGATACAAGTTGATGGCTTGACCATAGAAATACATCCAAAAGCAGATAAGGATGATGATGACAGAAAATGGAAAGGTGTGTTGTTAAAAATGCTAAATGCCTGTGGCAAGTTAAAAGCAAAATCTGCGGGTGCCGCCAATGTGAAACGGCAACATCTAAATCTATTAGAAGTTTATTTTGAATTGTTTTTGCAAGAGGTAGAATCCTTGGTGAGAAAAGGAGTCATTAAACAGTATCGCAAGCAAACCAAAAACAGTAAAGCACTCAAAGGAAAATTAGAATTTGCAGGACACATCCGACAAAACACCATTCATAAAGAGCGGTTTTACACCACACACCAAGTGTATGACAGCAATCACCTGCTACATCAAGTATTATTTAAAGCACTAACCATTGTAGAGCAGTTTACCATGGGCACACGGTTAAATGACCTGAGCAATAGAGTGTTGTTAAATTTTCCTCATGTAGATCGAATTACCGTCACCGAAAAACAGTTGAATAGCATCCAATTGAATCGCAAATCAAGTGGCTATTCCTATGCGCTTGAACTAGCGAGACTAATCATTTTAAATTATTCTCCTGATATTTCAAGTGGGAGAGAAAAAATGCTGTCACTCTTGTTTAATATGAATGACCTATGGGAGAACTACATCACCAAACAACTTCAAAAAGAATGCTATGGTTCTACTATAGAAATTAGCGGTCAAGAAAATAAAGCCTTTTGGGGTAGTAATAGATTGAAACCTGATATTGTTTTACGCAAAGGAACTGAAACCTACATTATAGACACAAAATGGAAACGACCCAACAAAAGTGCAGCTTCAGTTGGCGACCTACGCCAGATGTATACCTATTGTCGTTTTTGGGATGCCAATAAGGCCCTGTTATTATATCCAGGCGACTCAGTTGAGAATAAGTTTAAACCCTACTTAACGGACGACTATTGCGCTAAAGGAGATGAGATCTATAATGAAATAACCCATCAATGTAAAATGGGCTATGTTTCTGTATTAAACGAAAAGAACGAACTTGACCCTGAAATTGGGAAGCGAATCTTGGAGGTGTTGGGGGTATCTATGCAGTAGAATAAACGCCTAACTATCCATTAAACTTCAACCCTATACGCTTCACAGCTTAGGTGCAAACGATTAAGAATCATAATCATTTCCACAATTTTCCAAAAAATTATTATTTTCGATTTCGCAATTTAAAGCATTTCCAATTCATATTAATTAAATTTAAACACATGTGTACAATTTCAGATCGTATAAAATTTTGTAGTTGTGGTGGGGATGAGGTAGACATTGAAGAACTTAATCACTATTGGCGCTTATATCGTTTTTCAACGTCCAAAGATTTAGAAATACTAGGTCTCGTTATGGTGCCCGAACTTAATTTGTCTCCGGAGTACACCTTAAATGAGGCAACACTAGAGCGCGTATTAAACGATGGGGATGCCTTTGATAAGGAATTTGATTTTAAAGAAAAAGATCGCTTAGTAATTGTTCTTAATAATCACCAAAAAAAAGGTATTCCAACCATGGAGTATACCTTTGAGTATAATGCAGGGCAATGGGATAGTGTAGAAGATGAGAAACCTTTTTATCTCGAAAATAATTTTGACGAAATAGATGGGGGTGCACTTAAGGATGATGAGTGAGTAGTAGGCAAATCAAAAACTAGCACCACGGCAAACCCCCAATACTCAGAAAAGCTCCTCGTACTAACCAGAAAATTTAATTGAACTCGACGCTTATTTTGACATCTATTCCTCATCTCCATCCCACCCAAGTGGTGGCGGTGGAGGCGGCGGTATCCCCAACCAATCAAAGGGTGAAAAGACCAGCGTAAAGCCATGGGAAGGCATTTCATTTTCTTTACGAACAGCATATTTTTTTTCACACGAATTAACACGAATTTTTTTGGGGAGTAGTACGTGAAATTTCACGAATAAAAGGGAGCTGCGCTCGTATTTCACGAATCACTGCGAGCTAATTATCGTGTGCTTCTCGATACAATTTTTTCGTTCCTCAAAAATCACGCGAAGTGACGTACTACGATTTATTTTTGGCGCGACTTATTGAAATTTGGTGCTTGTTTTTTTTAAATTCTTAAACTACTGCCTACTGAAGACTAAACTTCAAACTTCAAAC
>Ga0209344_10004554_pt1 | contig 12621 bp, 8 predicted proteins | sample Cruoilmetagenom6_FD_187293 | JGI IMG/M metagenome (GOLD analysis project Ga0209344, IMG submission 187293) | Oil polluted marine microbial communities from Coal Oil Point, Santa Barbara, California, USA - Santa Barbara Oil Seep Sample 6 (SPAdes)... | ecosystem: Environmental > Aquatic > Marine >...
AAGCCGTATCTCGTGCTCACGAACAACTCGATCTTCACGCCGCGAGACCTCAGCGCACGGTTGAAAGCCTCAGGCCTCGACGTTCCCGAGTCATCCATCTGGACTTCAGCTCTCGCGACCGCAGACTTCCTCAAAGAGCAGATTCCCGGAGGCAGCGCATTCGTCATCGGCGAGGCGGGAATCACCACAGCTCTTCACGAGGCCGGGTTCATCATGACCGAGACCAATCCCGACTACGTGGTGATTGGCGAGACCCGCAACTACTCATTTGAGTCGATCACGAAGGCGATTCGCCTCATCGGGAATGGCAGTCGCTTTATCGCCACCAATCCGGATGCCACCGGCCCGAGCGCCGATGGCCCCCTTCCCGCAACGGGCGCGGTCGCCGCGCTCATCACGAAGGCCACAGGCCGGGAGCCCTACATCGTCGGCAAGCCGAACCCGATGATGTTCCGCTCGGCGCTCAACAAGATCGGCGCCCACAGCGAAACGACCGGAATGATCGGCGACCGCATGGACACCGACATCGTCGCCGGCATCGAAGCGGGACTCCACACCGTGCTCGTGCTCACAGGAATTAGCGACCAGAAAGAGATCGATCGCTACCCCTTCCGCCCCCACGAAGTGCTCGACAGCGTTGCTGATCTTCTCAACAAGTAGAGCCGAGATCGCAGTCTGAGCTACTCGCCCTCGGGCGCCGCGGCTTGCTGCGGTTGCGCTACGGAGCCCGTGAGCGCGTCATCTCCGGTTCTTACGGCGAAACAGAAGTAGTCGCGCTGACCTGCCGACCAGTCATCACCGTTGGCGGCGAAACTCGAGACAACGGCGAGGTCTGCGAATGCTGTCGCTGCGGCAAAGTCGATGACAGCATCCGTCGAACACAAGGCAGCAGTTCGCGTCGTGAGCTCCTCAATTCCGGGATAGGGATCAGAGACAGCGTCAGCAAACGGAGCGCGGGTCAGCAGTTGAGCGGCGTGCGGTTGCGCGCAGTCCACGACGGTGTACTCGGTTTGCCACGCTGACTCAAATGGCTCCACGCACTCGCCGCCGAGCAACTCATCCCACAGGTAGGACCCAGCGGGGAGTGGACCTACGGTCGGCGCATCTACGACGGGAGCTGCCGATGGCGTTGGGGAGACGACCGCTGCCGGCGCAACATCGGGGGCGATCCTGGTTCCCGCAAGAAACAGTGCCGTCAGGGCAAGCGCAGCGACTAGGCCGCCCGCGATCGACAACCCAATGAGCTGGCCGCGAGGGATCGGGGCACGAGGCGCGTCAGGCCCGCGTGGGCGAGTGATAACGGCGGGCACGTTGGAGACGAGCGGCTGATCTTCGTACTCGACAAACATGTCTTCACCAAAGAGAGCACCCACAGCATCGTGTTCGACTGATTCATCCTCGGGAGCAACTCCCGAAAGCGAGTGGGCGCCGAGCACTTCCGTTGCCCCTTCGAGCGAAGCGTCAACTGGTGCTGACTCACGAAGATCGCGACGACTTAGAGGAGTCATTGCCTGTGTAGGGGCATCGACCGCTGAGAAGGCTTGAGTGGGCATATCCGTCACATCGAGTGCGCCGGTCGGTAGATCGGAAACATCCATCACGCCGGTCGGCAGGTCCGCAACGGTGAGGGCTTCGGTCGCCGGCGGCTCGTTCGCCGACGACTCGTTGCCCCCAGGAGGCACGAGCGGCGGGGGTGCGGCCCCCTCAGGAGGAAGTTTCAAGAGGCCAGGTAGGCCAGCCTCAGAAACCGGGAACGTTGACTCAGCCTCGAACGGAAAACTAGAGGCGGAGTCAACCGCGAGAGGAGGGGTGGGCGGCGTTAGCGGCGGCGTCGGTTCAGGCGCCGCTTCAGACCCTGGAGTCGCCGGCGACGCTGCGGGTTCTTCAGGCTCAGGCTCGGGCATAGTCTTCGGCGGCGCTTCAGGTTCGGTGGGCGTTAGACCCCAGTTGAAGACAGGTTCGCGAGGCTCATGACTGTCACCAGAGCCCGAAAAGTTGTTGTCGGGCGTCATGCCGTTAGCCCCAGATCACTGAGGCCAATCGCGGAGAAGTATGGGTAGCCTGCAGCCTCAATACGCTCTTTCGCTCCGGTATCGCGGTCGACAACGACGGCAACCCCGGCGATCACCGCTCCCACCTTTTCGAGCGCTTCGATCGCCGCAAGGGGCGAACCGCCAGTAGTCGAGGTGTCTTCGAGCACGATCACGCGCTTTCCCTCGAGTTCGGGGCCCTCCACTTGACGGCCCCGGCCATGATCCTTGGGTTCTTTGCGCACCACGAACGCGTCATAGCTGGCGCCGCGAGCGGCTCCCTGGTGCAAAATTGCGGCGGCGATCGGGTCGGCACCCATCGTCATCCCACCCACAGCCGCAATGTCAGGGATCTGCGCAATGAGATCGAGCATGACCTGCCCGATGAGCGGCGCGACGCGGTGATCAAGGCTCACTCGTCGCAGATCAACGTAGTAGCTTGCCTGCTTGCCGCTCGTCAGCGTGAAGTCGCCGTGGAACACTGCGTCGGCGGAAATGTAGTCAATGAGTTGCTGCTTGGCGTCAGTCACGAGTAAAGAATACCCATCACAGCCACAGTCTTAGCGAACAGTCTCCGCCACAATCAACAGGATGCCCGAAATCAGGACACCAGCGAAGCCCAGCACCGACACGATCAGGGTGTTGCGGCGGTCGAGCCTATTGGCGGCTTCAGCAGCTTCGTCATGATGCAGTGAAGCGTCGACGTGAAGCGCGAAGGCCTCATCTTGGAGCGCCGAGTTTTCCTGCATGCTTCGACAGTAGAGGTCACGTCTACTGGCTGTCGTCGCCCAATCCGGGGGTAGAACTATTAGCGTGGAGCTATGCGCATTGCCACCTGGAACGTCAACTCAATCCGAACCCGAGTCGGGCGGGTTGTCGACTGGCTTCTTCGCGAAGACGTGGACGTTCTGGCGATGCAAGAAATTAAGTGCAAACCAGACCAGTTTCCCTACGATGCGTTCACCGAAGCCGGCTACGACATCGAGCTTCACGGACTGAATCAGTGGAATGGCGTCGCGTTCGCCAGCCGCCTCCCCATGGACGAAGTAACAGTCGGATTCGACACCCAACCAGGTTTCGGTAAGCCCCTCGACGACGGCACCGTGCCGATCGAAGCACGAGCCCTCGGCGTCACCGTCGAAGGCACCCGCCTGTGGAGCCTCTACGTTCCCAATGGTCGCGAGCTCGATAACCCGCACTACCCCTACAAGCTTGAGTGGTTGACGAATTTGGCGACCCAGACATCCGCGTGGTTGAGCGAGAACCCGGAACAGCCCCTCGCGCTCATGGGCGACTTCAACATTGCCCCTTTTGATCATGACGTGTGGGACATCACTGAGTTCGAGGGCCGCACCCACGTCAGCCAACCCGAGCGGGATGCGTTCCGAGCGTTCGAGTCCGCGGGGCTTATTGATGCGCTTCGCAGCCGCGACATCGAGGGCTATACCTATTGGGACTATCAGCGCCTTCGCTTTCCCCGCAATGAGGGAATGCGCATCGACTTCATCCTCGGATCGCCTCTCTTCGACGAACTCATCACCGAGGCATCGATCGACCGCGAAGAGCGCAAAGGCGACGGACCAAGCGACCACGTTCCCGTCGTCGTCGATCTCGCGCTCGAGACTGAGAACGACGACGATCGCCCGATGTTCCTCTAAACGCCAGTGGCGTTCTTGCGGCCGCCGCTCTAACTAGTGGTGGGCGGCATCTGCGAGACGACAAGACCGTCGCCGTTGGAGGCCAACGCCACGAGCACGGTGTCACCATCGCGAATTTCTCCCGCGAGCAGTGCCTTCGCCAACTTGTCGTCGATCTGACGCTGCATGAGCCGGCGAAGCGGGCGAGCGCCATAAATCGGATCGTAGCCGCGCTCGGCAAGCCACGTTCGAGCATCCGGAGTCACCGCCAACTGCAAACGACGATCGGTAAGCCTGCTGCTCAAGCGATCGATGTCGAGCTCGACAATCTGGCTCAGGTCATCGGTCGACAGCGGCTGGAAGACCACGATGTCGTCGAGGCGGTTAATGAACTCGGGCTTGAACGACTTGCGCACGAGGTCGTCTACGGCAGCTTTGCGGGCCTCCCACGGAACGCCCTGCTCGGTAATGAACTGGCTGCCCAAGTTGCTGGTCAGAATCAGAATCACGTTGCGGAAGTCGACAGTGCGGCCCTGACCGTCGGTCAAGCGACCGTCGTCGAGCACCTGCAGAAGAACGTCAAAGACTTCGGGATGCGCCTTCTCGACCTCGTCGAGCAGAATGACCGAATACGGACGCCGGCGAACAGCCTCGGTCAACTGACCGCCCTGTTCGTAACCGATGTAACCGGGAGGGGCGCCGACGAGTCGCGAGACGGAGAACTTCTCGCCGTACTCGCTCATGTCGATGCGTACGAGAGCCTTCTCATCATTGAAGAGATACTGAGCCAGGGCCTTGGCAAGCTCAGTCTTTCCGACACCGGTGGGGCCGAGGAACAGGAACGAACCGGTCGGGCGGTCGGGATCGGAAATGCCGGCGCGGGTGCGGCGCACGGCTTCAGAAACAGCCTGCACGGCATCCTTCTGGCCGATGAGGCGCTTGCCGAGTTCTGCTTCAAGGTGGAGCAGCTTCTCAGTCTCGCCCTCGGTGAGACGGTCAACGGGAATGCCCGTCCACGCGGCCACGACGGAGGCGATGTCTTCTTCCGTGACTTGGTCGTTGACCATTCGTGGTCCGGTTGGCTCGTTGCTTTCCGCCGTCGCGATTGCTTCTTCGATCGTCGGTATGGTTTCGTAGTTGAGCTTCGAAGCCTTCTGGTATTCGCCGTCGCGCATGGCGCGGTCGAGGGCGATGCGCGCATCATTAAGTCGAGTTTTGAGCTCGCCGACACCGGTGAGGCTCGACTTCTCGAGCTTCCACCGCGCTTCGAGCTCGCTCAGTTTCTTGCTCTGGATGACGAGGTCTTCACGCAGTTTCGCCAAACGCGCCTTTGACGCTTCGTCCTTCTCCTTTTTGAGGGCAAGCTCCTCAATGCGAAGCCGATCGACGGCTCGCTTGAGCTGGTCGATCTCGACTGGAGAAGAATCAATCTCCATTTTGAGGCGGCTTGCGGCCTCGTCGATCAGGTCGATGGCTTTGTCGGGTAGCTTGCGCCCCGAGATGTAGCGGTTGCTGAGTGTCGCAGCCGAGACGAGGGCCGAGTCGGCAATAGCGACCTTGTGGTGCGCTTCGTAGCGCTCCTTGAGTCCACGCAAAATCGCGACGGTGTCTTCGACCGACGGCTCACCGACGAACACCTGCTGAAAGCGACGCTCGAGAGCGGCATCCTTCTCGATGTATTGACGGTATTCGTCGAGCGTTGTCGCACCGATGAGGCGCAACTCACCGCGCGCCAGCATGGGCTTGAGCATGTTGGATGCCGCTACCGAGCCATCGCCGCCGCCAGCGCCCATGAGGGTGTGAAGTTCGTCGATGAAGGTGATGATCTGGCCGTCAGAATCTTTGATCTCTTTGAGCACGGCTTTGAGGCGTTCTTCGAATTCACCGCGATACTTTGCTCCGGCGACCAGAGCGGCGAGATCGAGTGACACAAGCTGCTTGTCTTTGAGGGAGTCTGCGACGTCGCCAGCGATGATGCGCTGAGCAAGCCCTTCAACAACGGCGGTCTTTCCGACGCCAGGCTCACCGATCAGCACGGGGTTGTTCTTGGTGCGCCGAGTGAGCACTTGGCTGACGCGGCGAATCTCAGAATCTCGCCCGATGACGGGATCCAGCTTGCCACTGCGCGCAATCTCGGTGAGATTGACGCCGTACTTTTCGAGAGCGCTTTTTTGCTCTTCGTCGGTACTCGGGGCCCCCTGCATGTTTGCCATTGACAAACCCTCCACAAACTTGAGTTAAGACGACTCAAGTTTATACCCGCAAGTCACGCTGTGGCTAGGCAAACACAGTGCGCTCCCAGCGAACCACCCCCGCCCCATCCTGTGCGAAGAGTGCCGGTCGTTGGGCGATCTCCCCAGCATGACGAAACGCGCGCACGACCGCCCAAGCAATGAGAGAATTTCCCCGTGAATGCCACCCCCGAGGACGATCTACAGTCTTTCCAAGTAAATCTCACAGGGGTTGTCGACCTCTTGAGCAAGCACATCTACTCGAGTCCGCGCGTGTACCTGCGCGAGTTGCTTCAGAATGGCCGCGACGCTCTGGCTGCGCGCGCGGAACGCGACGGCAACGACGCGAGCCGCGGCATCCGCATCACACCATTGAGCGAGTCAAACGACACCTTCCGCTTTCAGGATGACGGCATTGGGCTGACCGCTGATGAAATGACAGAGCTACTCTCGACCGTCGGTCGCTCATCCAAGCGCGACATCTTTGACCTGCCCCGCAGCGACTATCTCGGCCAGTTCGGCATCGGATTGCTCAGTTGCTTCATGGTGGCCGACCAGATTGTGATTCAGTCACGCTCCGCTCGCGGCTCAGCCCCGGTCGAGTGGGTCGGAAACAGCGACGGCACGTTTAGCGTGCGCGAGTTAGAGGGCGATCTGCCCGTTGGCACCACCGTGTCGCTCAAACCGCGCTTCGACCAGCACGACTTGCTGAGCACGACGACGGTGTTGAGCCTCGCAACAACTTTTGCCGAATTCTTGCCGGTACGCGTGCGCGTCGATCTGCCCGGCGGCGACAGCACCCCCGTCACGCACGTAGCTCCGTTCATCGAACCGCACAACACTCCACCCGCTGACCTGATGGCCTATGGTCGCGAACTGCTTGGGGTGGATCCCTTTGCTGCTATTCCGTTGAGCGTGCCGGGCACGAACACAACGGGCGTCGCATATGTGCTTCCGAGTTCACCAGCGCCGGGGTCTCGCCAAGCCAGCCGGGTGTATCTGGGGCGCATGCTGTTGAGCGAAAACGTTGACGCGCTCGTTCCTGACTGGGCATTCTTCGTGCGCGTGGTGCTGAATAGCAGCACGCTCACTCCAACGGCAAGCCGGGAATCGCTCGTCGACGACGAGCTTCTAGAGCACACGCGTGCCGCGATCGGCACCACGCTACGGCAGTGGGTACTGGAGCTTGCTGCCCGCAATCCGGGGCAACTCAGCGACTTTGTGCACATCCACTCGCTTGCGCTGAAGTCGCTCGTAATCCACGACGCTGAGTTAGCGACGTTCATCACACCCTGGCTCAGCGTCGAAACGACTCTCGGTCGCATGACGATCGAGACACTCACTCGCGACCACAAGTCGTTGCGCTACGCGGAGTCGGTCGATGAGTTTCGCCAGATTGCGAGCATTGCGAGCGCCGATCGTCCCGTGATCAATGGCGGCTACATTTATGACTCCGAGCTTGCTCGCCTGCTGCCCACGATCGTCGAAGGCGTCACCGTCGACCGCGTGGGAGTTCTTGATGAACTCGACTTACTCGAAGTGCCGCCATTAGCTTCTCGCAGCGCCGTCGCACGCCTCGAGGATCGCGCCAGCGCTGTTCTTGCCGAAGCCGACTGCTCGGTCATTGTGCGAGGCGTTCCGGGCACCGACGTGACGGGCCTGTATTTAGCCGACCCCGAGGTTCTGCGTTCGATTGATCGACGTTCGGCGCGTGAGGTGAGCAGGCCTGGCGTCTGGCAGAACGTTCTCGGAAAGATGGACGCGTTCGCCGGCGAGCGACTCGCCAACGACGGCGTGAGCAAGGCTCTCGCGCGACTCTGTCTCAACTGGAACAACCCCGTCGTTGTCACGCTCTCAACGCTGCACGACGACGCCGTTTTCTCTCGCACCGTCCAATTGCTGTACGTGCAGGCTCTCCTGACGAGCCAGCGCCCCCTCGGGGTGCGTGACCGCGCGATGATGACCAACTCCATGTCAGACCTCATCGCCATGAGCGTAAAGCTCGGCGATGACTTTCCCGAAGGAACAACCCTATGAGCGTGGCCCGTATTCAGGAACTGTTCGCCGAGATCGATGGCATGGCTTTCGGCGTTGAAGAGCGTGCGCGGGTCGATGAGGCGATCGCGCTCGCAATCGACATCGGCGACGAGGAGCTTGAATATCGGGCACGGATTCGACAATCCGCCTCCGCCAACATGCTCGGAGATACAGAAACTCTGTTGTTGTCATTCGCGTGGTGCTTGGCCAAGCACGATGAAGACCCAGTGCGGTTTCCGGATGAGATTGGTCATGATGGCGCGGGCCTGATGTGGCAGTTCAAGTGGATCGCCAGCACTCTCGCCGCCTCGCCCATTTTTGATACCGCCGACATCGATGCGGCGCTGGTCGACATGGAAAAGCACTACAGGGCAGCCGGTATCGGCATGAGCGGAGTAATCACTTCCCAGTTTTCGGCAGCGTGGCAGCTTGGTGACCTTGAGCGCGCTGAGAAGTTGCGCGCGACCCTTGAGGCAACGCCACGAGACGACTTCAGCCACTGCGATGCCTGCGTGCGCAGCGACCTGATCGGATTTCTTGCCGAGTTGGGCCGTGAAGACGAAGCGATCGCTTTGGTCGACGAGCTCATCGCCGGGGACTATCAGTGCGGCGATGAGCCCGAGCATGCGCTCTCCCGTGCACTGTTGCCGCTATTGCGCGCTGGTCGACTCGAGGATGCTCAGAACGCTCACGTGCGCAGCTATGTGATGGCAAGCGACAACCCCGACAACCTGGGCATCATCGCGAACCATCTCATTTTTTGCACCGTTACCGGCAATGAAGCGCGCGGGCTGGCGATGCTCGAAACTCACTTGTCGTGGTTCGCACACGATCAACTCAACGCTTCTGGCCAGTTCGCTGGCCTCGTCGCGGTTGGGGTTCTTCTCGACGCGATAACTGCGGCAGGGTTCGGCACCCAAGTTGTGCGCGGTGCAGATGCGCGCGACCTGACGCCCCTCTTCGGGGAGCACGAAGGTGCGTGGACGGCCGAGGAACTCGCCGCCGCCGCCTGGAACGCCGCGCACCGTATCGGCGAGCAGTTTGATCAGCGCGCCGACAACAGCTATCACGCCGGACTCATCCGCAAAGCCAAGGAGCTTGCTCACGAGCGTTACCCGCTGAGCCTGTCGAGCGAAACGCTCGGCCTCCCAGCGCCAGCAGTCGCTCCCCCGACGGATGCCGCCGGCTGGCTGCTGCGAGCCAAAGAGCTGACCGCAATAGGTTGGTTCCCTGACGCGTTACCGGCCGCTCGCAGGGCAATCGAGTTGACGTCGGGCAAGGACCACACGGCCGCGCTCTCAGCGTTGATCACCGCGCTTGTTGCTACCGGCGACTTGGCGGCGGCCGAAGTGGCGTTGGCCGAGCGCATTCCGGCTCTGCGTGAGCACGGTGATGACGCTCAAGCATCGCTCGAAGAGCTCTTGGGATTAGCCGTTTTTGGTCGAGCAGAAGCTGGCGATTTCGACGCACTGCGGGTAGCAGTGGAGGTGTCGGGCGAACTTGCTCCGGCTCAGGTCGCTGACTTGGAGCTGTCGCTTCTGGGGCTCTTGCTTCGAACTGACGAGCCAGATCTTGGCACTGCTCACACTCTTGCGTCGAGCGCATTCGCCCATGCGGAGGCGAGCGATTCGAACCTGGCGCGCGCGAATGCACTGCGTTATTTGGCCGGCATCTCGGCATCGATGGGCGAAAACGAGACGGGCATCGAACACGTTCACGCGATCATCGCTCAGGCACCTAACCGCGGTGTCGCCGCTCATGCCTTTACCTTGCGCGCACGAATCCTGGGTGGCATGGGACGGTTCGATGAGGGTGCCCGCAGTGCTGATGAAGCGAGTCAGTGCGCGCACGAGATCGAGGCTTTGGGCCCGCTGCATGACACGACTGTGCTGGCCGGTCGCTTATATGGCGAGGCAGGAATGTTTGTGGATTCCGCCAGCCGCTTTCGTCTCGCCGTGCGCTATGCCGAGCGCTTAGAGATCGACTCGACGGGAGCGCGCTATGCCCTCGGTCGTGCACTAGTGCAGAGCAATGAAGCTCCCGAAGCTATCGAATTGCTCTCGGCTCTTTACGAAGAAGAGACCGACACAGAGGTCCCGGCAGGCAGCCGCGGGGAGACACTGTATTGGCTCGGCCAAGGGTTCGTCGCCAATGGAGAAGCCGGGTCGGCGGTTGGGGTGTGGGCGAGGGCAACCGAGCTCTACCTGGAGTCGGGCGATACCCAAAGTGCGGCCCGGGCACTTGCCGACAATGCCGCGCTGCACAGCTCGAACGGCAGCCCTGAAGAGGCTGCGCGGTTGCTGGAAGACGCGGCTACGCATGCACGCGCAACTCCAGACAACCTTAATTTGCTCGTGAGCGTGCTCCACCAGCAGGGACGCGCTCACGCCGAGATTGGCAATGCCGACGGGCTCGGCATCCTCGACGAGCTGCTCGCGCTTGCCGCCGAGCATCAAGCAGATTGGCTACATGCCGATGTCACTGATTCGAAAGCGCGCGCTCTCGCAAGTCTCGGCAAGCCGAAAGAGTCGGTTGCTCTAGCTCTCACGGCAGCGGACGAATACCGTGCTGCCGGAGACGTGATCTCGGCCGCAAACACGGAACGTTTTGTCGGCGGGGTGCTTGCGGGTGAGGAACGCTACGACGAGGCCGTAGCTGTTCTGCAATCGGTGATGGAGCAAGCCGCTGATCACGATCGCCTGCGCACTTTGGTTGCGTTCGAACTGGCAGACTGCCTCGATAAGCTCGGCCGAACCGCCGAGGCCGCCGCCGCACGCGCAATCGCTGAAGAGTCATAACCCCTGCGGCATACGATTGCTCTGCAATCGACAATCTGCAGCGAGAAAGAGTCACCCCTCGCGAAAACACGCCGGCCCCGACTGCAACTGCGGTGTGCAGCAGCAGTCGGGGCCGTAATGTTCTTCAAGCGCGTCGAGTGAGCGTCGCGCAGAAACGGTGCCCGGTTACGGGCGCTTGACGAGCTTGCGGTTCATAAACTCTTCGATGCCGTGGGCACCCAGTTCACGGCCCGTGCCGGAGTTCTTGACTCCGCCGAAAGGCAGTTCGGGAGCATCTGCCCCGACCTCGTTGATGTAGACCATTCCCGCGTCAATCCCGTCAGCGATGCGGTCGGCCTGCTCTGAGTCAGTTGTGAACACGTAGGAACCGAGGCCGAAGGGCGTCGCGTTCGCGAGCACGAGGGCTTCTTCTTCGCTGCTGACGCGGTGCAGTTGAGCAACCGGTCCGAAGAACTCCACCGTGTAGGCAGGGTTCTCGGGGCTGATGTTCTCGAGCACCGCGGGGGCGAACTTTGTTCCGTCGCGCTTGCCAGTTCCGACGCGGAGAGTGGCACCGGCGGCGACAGCTTCAGCAACCTGCTCTTCGAGGTTTTTAGCGGCATCCTCCGAACAGAGCGGACCCAAGTAGGTGTCCTCGAGCATGGGATCGCCAACCGTGATCGCGCCCATAGCGGCGCTGAACTTCTCGGCGAATTCTTCGTAGAGCGAGTCGATGATGACGAAGCGCTTGGCGCCGTTGCAGGCCTGGCCGTTGTTGTCGATGCGGGCGGCGACAGCGGCCTCGACCGTGGCATCCATGTCATCCGTGGACATGAGGATGAACGGGTCAGAGCCACCCAACTCGAGCACGCTCTTCTTGAGATTGGCGCCCGCTGCAGCGCCCACGATTGCACCGGCGCGTTCCGAGCCAGTGAGCGAGATCCCTTGGATGCGGGAGTCGTCGACCATCGCGGCAATTTGGTCGTTGTCGGCGAAGACGTTCTGGTAGCCACCGATCGGCAGTCCGGCTTCGTGGATGAGAGCTTCGAGCGCGGCAGAGGACTCGGGGCACTGCTGAGCTGGCTTGACCAAAACGGGGTTGCCGAGAACGATGCTGGGACCAGCGAAGCGAGCGATCTGGTAGATCGGGAAATTCCACGGCATGATGCCCAATACTGGTCCGATGGGGCTCTTGCGAATCCACGCAGTGCCAGAACCAGCGGGGATTTGCTCGTCGGCGAGGAACTCTTCAGCGTTGTCGGCGAAGTACCGGAAGATGTCGGCGGAGAACTCCACTTCGCCTACCGCTTGGGCTAGAGGCTTGCCCATTTCGCGCACAATAATTTCACCAAATTCGCCAGCGCGTTCGGCCAACAAATCAGCGATGCGGGTCACGATCGCGGCACGCTCTTTTACCTGATCACGGTTCATTCCGCCGTTGTATTCGGAGTGCGCAGCCGCAACGATCTGTTCGAGGACTTCGTCGGTTACCGCGGGTTGCTCAACGCCTGCTTCTCCGGTGTAGGGATTGATCACTTTAAAAGTCTTCATGAGAGATTCCTCGCTGCTCGAAAATGGCCGGCGACGCCGCCGAGAATTGTTCGTAGGCTACATGCGAAATCTTAAAAGTTGGAAGTCAGAGTTTTTAGGGGCACGTTTGCCGCGCTTCCGAGGGGTGTGCGCGTGACGTGGTCAGGAGACGTTTTCTCCGAGGTCGATCGCCGCCAACATTGCCCACAATTCGGCACGGCCCTGGAAGGTGTCGAGGCTTAGGTTGGTGAGCTCGGAGAGCCGCTGCATCCGCGACTTCAAACCGTGCCGATGGATGCCCAACTCGCGCGCCGCGGGATCCCACTGACCGTTGTGCCGAAGCCACACTTGCGCGAACCGTAACAGCCCGATTCCCTCG
>Ga0209344_10004557_pt1 | contig 12618 bp, 9 predicted proteins | sample Cruoilmetagenom6_FD_187293 | JGI IMG/M metagenome (GOLD analysis project Ga0209344, IMG submission 187293) | Oil polluted marine microbial communities from Coal Oil Point, Santa Barbara, California, USA - Santa Barbara Oil Seep Sample 6 (SPAdes)... | ecosystem: Environmental > Aquatic > Marine >...
ATTATTTAATCCATGCACTTATGGCGAGGATAGATTGAGATAGTGACTACTACAAAAAATATGCACGCAAGAGAGAGCAACAGCTATTTGGCTGGGATTATCGTGCATATGGCCCGGCTTGCTTACGAAGATGGATTTGCTTGCGGATTGACCAGCGCACAATGGGTGGCGCTGGGATACTTTATGAGGGCGAACAAGCTCTCACGAACACTCTCCAACTTTGCCAAATATCATGCCACGACGCGTGGCAGCGCATCGCAAACCATCAAGAGCCTTGTGACAATGGGATTCCTTATACGCACACCCTCTAAACTCGACAAGCGATGCGCCCGCTTTGATCTGACCGAAAAGGGTCTCGCCATCTGTGATCAAGACCCATTCGCGGGTTTGATCCGGGCAATCGCCGCATTGCCAGAAAATCATCGGGATAACCTGACTGACACCCTGAAGAGCGTATTGGCGAACATCGTTGATAATCCGCATGATAAATGTTTGGGAAACTGCTTATCCTGTCGGAATTTAAAACAGAATTTCGATCAAGCTAACCACAGAATAGCAAATTTTTGTCTAGGTAGCGGAGAGAACGTATCCGATCAGGATATCGAGAAAATTTGCATGAATCATCAACCATTGATTTCCGCTATCGGTTAAATAGTGACATCCCTGCATCTCCTAAATCAGCGCCCACGACTGGAATTGCAAGACTGATAACGTAGTCTTTGCCTTAGGTGAGCCCCGCACTTTCGATGCGAATGGAAACGTCTCCGGGCAGCAATCATAATCCGTGACAAAATTCATTCCCCAATTCTGACAAGGTTTGCCGCCCTAATGCGGCTGACACATTATTACTTCACTTGAAGCATTAATTGCACACCTGATCGGATGGCTTAAAAGCAAACTGAAATTATATCCTCCAGTATTTAGCAAGGACTCTCATGCTGAAACGTGTCCCTTCTTCCGAATTATCAGTCGATCTCAAACCTGCCTTGCAGGTTAAAATTTCATCTCTCGCCACCGCAATCCCCGAACATAGCTACACCCAGGATGAGGCCCTGAAGCTCGCAAGCCACATGTTCCCGGCCTATGGGCGGCTTGAAAGCGTGTTTGCGAATACCGGCATCGAGAAGCGCTATTCTTGCGTGCCCCTCGACTGGTTTTCTAAAACCCATAACTGGGTCGATCGCAATGAAGTCTACGAGCGAAGCGCGCTTGATCTGCTTGAGAAGGTTGCCAGGAGCGCAATCTCCAAATCCGGGCTGGAGATGCGCGATATCGGGGCGATACTCACCATTTCAACAACTGGGCTTAGCGTTCCCAGCCTCGATGCCAAGCTGATGCATCGTCTGGGCTTAAACTCTGATACGGAGCGGCTGCCAATCTTTGGTCTGGGGTGCGCCGGCGGAGTAACCGGGTTGGCGCGCGCCGCCCGGCTCGCGGCAACCATGGATGGCCGGGGTGTATTGATGCTGTGCGTGGAGCTGTGCAGCCTGAACTTTCGCCCTGGCGCGCAGAGCAAGGTGGATTTCGTGTCTTGTGCGCTTTTCGGCGACGGCGCGGCAGGCGCCGTCCTCCAGGCGCATGGAGATGGCGCGGATGGCGGTATGGGGATCATAACAGCCGTTGGGGAACACAACTGGCCGGGCACCAACGAAATCATGGGCTGGTCAATCGAAGAAGACGGCTTTGGTGTCGTCATGAGTACGCAAATTCCGAAATTCGCACGCAATGAATTGCGCAGCGCCGTCGAGCTGTTTCTGGAGAGGCAGGGCCTGGAGCTGGATGACCTCGACGGCATCATCACCCATCCGGGCGGGCGCAAAGTCCTGGAAGCCATCTCCGTATCCTTGAATATTGAGGAGAGTGAACTCGTTCATGGCTGGGAGGTGCTCCGCGATTATGGAAACATGTCTTCGCCAACCGTGATGTTCGTGCTGGAGCGCACATTGGCCGCCGGCGCAAAAGGGCGCCATCTGATAGCCGCTTTCGGGCCCGGGTTTACGGTGTCGTTCGCCCTGCTCGACATTGCAGCTGAATAGCCCGCAGCAATGTTCGGTGCAGCGCAAATTATAGCCATACTGATCCTGGCCCAGAGAGGGCTGGAGGAAGTCTATTCACAATATAATACCAAGCGGCTACTGGACGAGGGTGCCCAAGAAGCAGGCGCTGCATACTACCCCGTTGTCGCCACGGCCCATTTGAGCTGGGTCGCCAGCCTGTTCCTGCTGATCTCACCCAACGCCAATGTCTCATGGCCTTTGCTCATGCTTTTTGTGCTGGTGCAGTTCGTCCGCTACTGGGTGATTGGATCGCTTGGGCGCTACTGGACCCACCGCATCATCACGCTAGATAATGCGCCGGTCGTGCGCCGCGGCCCCTACAAATATATCCGTCATCCGAATTACGTCATCACACTCATCGAGACGATGCTGCTGCCTCTTGCATTTGGTGCATGGGGACTGGCGTTGATCATGACGGCGATCTGGGCCGCCGTGCTGCATTACAAGATCATGCTGGAAGATGGCGCCCTCGCCAAACGGCGCGAGGTAACGAAGAAATCCGATATAAGATCAGCGCAAGCGTGAAACAGCCCAAGGGCCGCTAGGCAGGCGCAGGGCCAAACACCAGGACGGCGTTCAGGCCGCCAAAGGCAAACGAATTCGACATGGCATAGGTTATGTCGCGTTTGCGCGCCTTGTTCGGTGTGTAATCCAGATCACATTCAGGATCCGGCTCATCAAATCCGATAGTTGGCGGGGCAATGCCATCCTTCATGGCATTAATGACGGCGACCGCTTCAACACCACCGCCCGCACCAAGGCAGTGGCCGTGCATGGATTTGGTGCCGGAAACCGAAATACTGTCAGCGACTTTACCGAACACGTGCCTGATGGCGCGCGTCTCGTTGACGTCGTTGGCCGTGGTAGCCGTGGCGTGGGCATTGATGTGGTCAATGTCACCAGGCGCAAGCCCGGCGTCATCAAGCGCAAGCTGCATCGCGGTGGATGTGCCCTCAAGTGACGGGTTGACCATATCAGCCGCATCGGATGTCATACCGAACCCGACAAGCTCCGCCAGGATCGTCGCACCGCGTTCTTTTGCGTGCTCCAATTCTTCAAGCATCAGCATTCCAGAGCCTTCACTCAGCACGGTGCCGTTCCGGCCCTTACAGAAGGGGTACAGTCCGTCGGGGCTGAGAACGCGCATGGCCTGCCATGCTTTTGCCGTGCCCCAGTTGAGCGAGGCTTCAGATGCGCCGCCGATGCCGATATCGCATATCCCGTTCTGGATCATCTGATAGACGAGGCCAATGGAATGAGGCGCCGTTGAACAGGCGCTGACAACACCGAAACAGGGTCCGGTGATGCCATATTCAATGCTGACATGGGCAGCTGCCGATGATCCGATGGTTTTCAGAAGCGTCAGCGGATGGGTCGCGCGCTTCTTCTCCTCAAACAGCATCCGGTAGGACGTTTCCATCGTGGTGACGCCGCCGATGCCCGAACCGATAATGCAGGCGCTCCTGAGCGCCTTATCGCCCTGCAGCGGCATGTCCAGTCCTGACTGGGCCACAGCTTCCGCGGCTGCGGCACCTGCGAACTGCGAATAGCGGTCCGCCATCAGGAACTGCTTGGATAAGCCGATTTCCTTGGCGTCAAAGTTTTTCACTTCGCCATCGATGGTGATGTAGAGCTCGTCGGTGGAATAAAGCGTCGCTTCACCGATCCCGCACTCGCCGTTCTTCAGCGCGCCCCAAAAAGCGTCAACGCCTATTCCGACTGCTGATACGACGCCTTGGCCGGTCACTACGACGCGCCTGCGTTCCTTAGGCTGTGCCATGTATCTGATTTGCCTTAGCTGGTAGCTCCAGCCACTCTGATGGTGGCGGGATAAGAGCGTAACGACTACGCAGCAGCCCCAGAAGATTTATTCTCGGAGATGATCGATTTCACTTTGTCCACAACCGACCCAACAGTCGCAAAGTCCTCGACCTCTTCATTCGCATTGTAAGGGATCTCAATCCCGAACGTATCTTCAATGTCGAACACGATGACTGCCAAATCGAGGGACTCAATGTCCAGATCAGCCAACGGAGTATCCAACGCAATTGAGTCGGATGGCTCCTTCATGTTCTTTTTCAAGATATCAATAACCTTAGTGGCCACTTCATCCATATCGCTCTCCTCGCCCCTGATAATGTGGGACTTCGCCTAATCGTCCAATCTGCTAATGCAATTGGTTTACGTGAGCAAGCCGCTCGTTCAATTAGTCTTAAAGCCCGCCTAAGTCTAATGTGTCGCTTGCATCCATTAAATACTGTTCTTTCGGGCGCAATGCCAGACTGACCACCCGTGCATTGCATCCATTTGGACGCGTTGATCGAGAATTGCAAGTGATGAAGGCATTTTTGGGTTAAGATCAGCCGATAATCGCGTCGCTATCGTTAATACGATAGTGGCTAAACAAGCGCAATTGCGGCGCAGGGCAGCGCCAACAGGCAGGTAATTTGGCACATGAAAAAAACTTCCAAAAGACCGGCTAAATCACCAAAAAACAGGCAAAAAAAATTTCCATGGCTCAACAACTATCCGACCGGAATTACGTGGGATACACACTTTAAGCCCGAATCACTCGGCGCGGTTCTGGACCGGTCCGTGGCGGCATATGGTGCGCGGACCTGCACAAATTTTCTTGGAAAAACCTCGACATACTCCGAAATTGGCACACTTTCGAATCGTGTCGCGAAAGGTCTTCAGGCGCTCGGGGTGGGCAAAGGAACCAAGGTTGGCCTGCTGCTCCCCAATTGCCCCGCTTTCGTTTTTTTCTTTTTCGGCATTCTGAAAACCGGCGCCACAGTTGTAAATTGCAACCCCCTGTATACGGTGGAAGAACTGGACCACCAGATCAAGGACAGCGAAACAGAGTTTCTGGTTACGCTTGACCTTGCAGCCCTGTTTGAAAAGGCCGATGCGCTCCTCGACCGCGGTAGCCTGAAAAAAACAATAATCTGCCCCTTTCCCGCAATGCTGCCCGTCGTGAAGTCCCTCCTGTTCAGGCTACTAAAGTCGAAAGACCTCGCCTCCCCAAATAAAGCCCGGAACCTCTCGCGAATCATTTTTGAAAGCGATGTTCTGGACAATGACGGCGCTTATTCAAAAACTGATATCGACCCAGACCAAGACGTCGCCGTCCTGCAATATACCGGCGGGACAACCGGCACACCCAAAGGCGCAATGCTCACCCACGCCAACCTCTCCATCAACATTCAACAGCTCAAAGCCTGGGGCACCAACCTTCGTGATGAGGAAAAAATCCTGGGTGCGTTGCCGATGTTTCATGTCTTCGCGATGACGACGGTTCTAAATTTCGGCGTCGCGTGCGGATTTGAGTTGATCCTGCTGCCGAGATTTGATCTCGAACAGGCGCTGAAATTGATCGGCAAGATGAAGCTCACAATAATCCCGGGTGTGCCAACCATCTACAACGCGATCCTGCACCACCCCAAATCGAAAACCACCGATCTGTCATCGCTGAAATTAGGCATCTCCGGCGGAGCGGCCCTCCCAATCGAAGTAAAACGCGGATTTGAACAATTATCAGGATGCGCGCTGGTTGAAGGCTACGGGCTGAGCGAAACCTCCCCGGTCGCCACCTGTAACCCGGTTGAAAATACAACCGTTGAAGGCTCCATCGGACTGCCCCTGCCCGCCACCCTCATTTCCATCCGCGATATCGATGAACACGTGAAAGAGCTGCCTATCGGGCAGGATGGCGAAATCTGTATTGCGGGACCGCAGGTGATGCCCGGCTACTGGAACAAGCGGCAAGAGACGAAGGACACATTCACCGGTAAATTTTTCCGCACCGGTGATGTCGGGCATATGGATGAAGACGGTTACATCTTCATCGTTGACCGGCTGAAAGACATGATCAACTGCTCAGGTTTCAAGGTCTATCCTCGCCGGATTGAAGAGGCGATCTACGAGATGGAGGCGGTTGAGGAAGTGACAGTCATCGGCATCGAGGATGAATATCGCGGCGAAGCGCCCATTGCCTATATCAAGCTGCGCGAGGGGCATTCCGCGACAGCTGAAGATGTGTTCGCATTTCTCAAGCCCAAGATTTCCAAGATCGAGATGCCGCGCGAGATAGAGTTCCGCGATGAGCTTCCCAAGACAATGATCGGCAAGCTGTCAAAGAAAGAGCTGCGTGAAGAGCGCGAAAAGGCCTAACGCCTGCGGATCAGGCAGTCGGCGCCCTGAGATTTGAGCTGTCGACAGAAATCAACAGCCGCACTCTGCTGCGTCATCGGTCCAACACCAACACGGAACCAGACGCCGCGCTGACCAAGATCCGCCTTCAGAACCTCCGGCGCCAATCCGCCAAGCATCTGCGGGAAGCGGCGCTGCAAATCGTTATAGGCCTGCATGGCCTCGCGATGGCTCTGACGCGCAGCGACCTGAACCAGATATCCACTTGCGTTTGGATAGGGTGTTTGCGGCGGAAGGGCTGCGGTTACGTCTTGCCTGGGTGCGGGCCGGCGCGCAGGCCGTGCGGCCTGCCTCACGGGCGGAGCCGCGTTCGGACGGGGCCGGATCGTCTGCCGTAACCCAGTCCGTGACGGCAACGGTGCAGGCATTGATGAGCGTGGCTGTGGAGCGGGCGCTGCCATTGCAGTCCTGGGCCGTGCAGCAGGTGCTGGAGCTGGAGCCTTAGTGCGCCCGGCAACCTGCATCTGCGGCGCTGCTGGAATCACAGGCTGGGTGCGTGTCCAGTATTTGGTCCGGCAGGGCCAGCCGCTTTTCAGGCAGCCCCTGATCTCGACCTTGTCCTGACCGAGTTTGAGATGTTTCAGATAGTAAATCTTGCCCACTTCAGGATCATAAATGTAACCCTGCCATGTGTTCGGGCCAATCTTCTTGGCATTGATGAGCACGCTCATGCCAACAACCTGCCGGGTCCGCAGCTTCGAATCGGGATTGAGCCGGTCTCGCCAGGGTTGGCCCCTCTCGTCCAGGGCGTCGACCAGCCAGACAATATTTCCGCAAAGCGTGTTGCCTTCACACTCTCGTAGAGCAATCTTGCCCTTGCGGTCGGCATTCAGCCATGTACCAAGTTCCTTTTCGGCCATGGCCGGACCATTGGCTGCAACAATAAAAGCACCAGAAGCCGCGAGGACTACCAAGCCAGCACGGACCATCCGTGTTATCACTCCATCCCCCGTCCGCATTTTCATTCCGGTCACTTTTCCAGTTCCTTCTATCTCAATTGCGCGATTCGCAGATTAGTTCACGGTACCACCGGGCCCCGAATGCCCAGATAAAGACGAATCAGTTGATTCTGTCTGCAAATCAGTTGAACCAGCCTTAACGGGCGAATTTTTTTCTACGGCACTCTCCAGAATGGCGGAGACACCCATGCCTCCGGCCGTACACACTGATATAAGTCCTCTGGCCTTGGTTTTCGAGGCCAATTGCTTTGCGAGCGACCCCAATATTCTACCCCCAGTCGCGGCAAAAGGATGACCAAATGCCAAACTTGAACCAAAAACATTCATTTTTTTCCGGTCGATAGCCCCCAGTGGCTTATCCTTACCCAGAACCTCCTTGCAATATTGTGCGGATTCCCAAGCCTTCAAGGTGCATAAAACCTGCGCCGCGAAAGCCTCATGAATTTCATAGAAATCGAAATCCTGGAGGGTCAACTCCGCCTGATCCAGCATTTTTGAGACAGCAACCGTTGGCGCCATCAACAGACCCTCACCCGCAACAAAGTCAATCGCAGCGGTTTGTGCATGGGTCAGATAGGCCAGTATCGGCAATCCGCGCGCATTCGCCCACTCTTCAGAACCCAGCAGGACAGCCGATGCGCCATCCGTCAGGGGTGTTGAATTTGCCGCAGTCAGGGTTCCTCGGTTTGAGCGCTCAAAAACGGTCTTTAGGTTCGCCATGTCCTCAAGATCAATGTCGTCGCGCAAATTATTATCCCGATAAACTCCCGCGCAAGGCACCAGAAGATCATCGAGAAAGCCTGCTTCATAAGCAGCAGAAGCTTTTTTATGGCTTTCATAGGCCAGCAGGTCTTGCTCTTCGCGCCCTATACCCCATTCCTGGGCCATCAATTCACAATGCTGCCCCATGCCAAGACCCGTGCGCGGCTCGTTGACGCCAGGCGGAACAGGCGCAAGCTCAGAAAGAGAAAACCCTTTAAACACAGAGAGTTTGTTAATAATGCTACGAGATCGAGAGAGCTTCACCAGGCGCTGCGCGAACTTGCGCTGAAACACAATTGGCGTGTCGCTTACCGAGTCCGAGCCGCAGGCAATCGCACACTCAATCTGACCAGTCGCGATCTTGGCGCCCATGCCAAGCGCCGCCTGAAGCGAGGTGCCGCAGGCCTGCATCATGGTGATGCCCGGCGTTGTGGGCGCAAGCTTGGTCCCGATGACCGCTTCGCGCGCCAGGTTCCAGTCCTTGGCATGTGTCACCACCGCTCCGCCGGTGACTTCATCGATATGCGCCCCTTCAAGCGAAAATCGCTCGACAAGACCGTTCAGCGCGGTCGTCAGCATCTCCAGATTGGTCAGATCGCCATAGGGCCCATGAGCCCGGCAAAATGGGATACGCACGCCACCGATTAGCGCCACGCGCCGTATATTTGTTTCCGCCATCACCGGCTCCGTTGCCTAGGCCGCTTCCGCGGCCCCGCCCTTCATCTGTTTGCGATAGTGCAGCGGCCCGCCCCTGAAAGGAGCAAAACCGGTTCCGAAAATTACGCCGGCATCGACATGATCCTCGCTTTCAACGATACGTTCCGCCAGCGCACGCTCACACTCATCAAGCATCGGCTTGACCAAATCGCGGCCAAGCTCTTCAAGCTCCTCCTCATCGAAGGTTGCCTGCTGGCGCTTCGGCTTGCCCTTGCTCCAGACGTAAAAACCCTCGCCGGTTTTCTTGCCGAGCTTTCCGTTCTTCACCAGGCGGTCGAGCTCGCTGTCATCCATTGGACCCAGTTTGAGGGTTTCGGCCACATGCTTGCAGATGTCGAGGCCGACAACGTCGGAAAGCTCCAGCGGACCCATCGGCATACCGAATTTCACCGCCGCCTGGTCGATCTTGTCCCGCGGCTCACCTTCCTGATAGCGGCGCGCGCCATCGAGCATGTACGGCGCCAGCACCCTGTTGACGAGGAAGCCGGGGCAACTCTTGACGATCAGCGGAAATTTTTTGATTGCTGTCACAAAGGCACAGCCCTTGCGCACTTCAGTATCGAGCGAGCCGGCCCCCAAAATCACTTCAACCAGCGGCAACTGAGGCACCGGATTAAAGAAATGCAGCCCGATCAGCCGTCCGGGGTCTTTCAGGGTTTTGGCGATATCCTCGATCTGAAGCGAGGACGTATTGGTTGCGAGTATCGCGCCGGCTTTCAGTTTGGGTTCAATTCCGGCAAACACCTTCTGCTTGATCTCGAGGTTTTCCACGATGGCCTCAATCACCACATCTGCGCGCGGGATATGTTTGCCATCGGGGTCTGAAATCAACCGGGCTACGGCGGCGTCCACGGCCTGTTTCGTTTTCAAACGCTTCCGGAACAGCTTTTTGGCACGGGCCTGAGCCTTGACCAGCTGCTCCTCGTTCAAATCCTGCAAACTTGCTTCCATGCCGCATACCACGCACCAGGCGGCAATGTCGGCGCCCATGGTGCCCGCACCAATGACATGAACGCGCCTGGGCTTGAAGGTCTCGCCGGGCACTTCTTTTTTAAGCATCTCCATCAGACGGAAAACACGGCGCAGATTGCCCGCCGTTTCGCCTGCCATCAGCGGTACGAAGGCTGTCGTCTCGGCCGGTTTCAGGCGCCGCCTGCTGTCGCCGAAAGTCTCGAACAACTCAATCAGCTTGAAGGGTGCGGGATAGTGATCCTCACGTACTTTTTCAGAGGTCTTCTGACGCATCTTCTTGGCCAGATACTTGCGGAACGGCGCCTTGCGCAGCAATCGCTTCCACCAGGGCGCGCCTTTGGATTTGCGTTTTTGCAGCACCGCCTTGCGCGCCGCCCAGCGCAGCCGGTGATGCGTCGCCACAAGCTGATCGACAATACCTATCGCGCGCGCCGGGCCAGGCCGAACCATACGGCCCGTCAGCATTATCCCCATGGCGTCCATCGCCCCGGCTAGCTCAATCGAGCGCACCGTGCCGTTCAGTCCGGGGAAAATCCCCAGCTTCACTTCGGGGAACCCAAGCCGCGTACCCTCCTCGCGGGTCGCAATGCGGTAGTGGCACGCCATGGCGAGTTCCAGACCGCCACCAAGACAAAAGCCGTGGATGGCCGCGACAACGGGCACGCGCAGTTTTTCAATGCGATCGAACAAGGCAATGGTTGTCGACAGCGCTTCTTCCATATCTTCGCCAGCGGCAAGATCGTCGAACTCGCGAATGTCCGCCCCGGCGATAAAATTCGTATCCTTGCCCGAGGTAATGACGAGGCCGCGCGCCTCACCCTTGTCAGCTGCGTCCTCGACCCTGGCGACGATGGCCATGAGTTCTTCGGTCGGCCTGCGCCCGAGCGTATTCATGGTTTCGCCCTCGCAGTCGAAGACTGCCCAGGCGATGCCTTCAAAATCGATCTCGAAACGCCAGTCTTTCAGGGCGTCAATATTTGCTTGAGGATTATCGGTCATTCGGTTGCCAGGGAGTTTGCGTTGATGTTCTTAAAGTTGGGGATAACGTCATCGGCATCGAAATGATCCACGGCAATGACCTGCGACACGAGTTCCTCCAGCTCCTTGAGCATTTTGGCCTCATCTGCGGTGAGTACATTTTTGTCTTGCGCATCCGCAATCCAGTCATTGGCGTGAGTGCGCATAATCACGCCTTTGCGCACCGCCTTATCAAGCTTTTTATCGGCTTCTTCCGCCGCGATCGCTTTAAGGAACGTATGCTCCAGAATGCCTTGTGGATCGGCAGGATCGTCGGTGATGAAAATATCGCGGGTGATGCGATTCCGAACGTCTCCCGGCGTCAGGCATGCACGCACGATTTCCTTACCCAGCCGGTCGCTGGCGGGGCGTCTGCGCGCTCCAAGCGGAAACAGCAGTGGACGCATGATCAACTTCATTAATGGGATCGGGAAATTATCGACCGCGCCCTTGATCGCCTGCTGGAAACGGTACAGATGATTGGTTGCGCAATAATCCACGAATTTCAAATCCGCCGCCGGTTGCCCGTCATCCTCAAAGCGCTTGAGTACGCAGGACAAGAGATAAAGCTCGCTCAACGCATCGGCCAGCCGTCCAGTGATTTTCTGCTTGGTTTTCAATCCGCCGCCAAGCGTCGCCACGGTCAAGTCCGCCACCAGGGCGAACGAGCGCGCCGAGCGCGCCAATTGCTTGTACCAGCGCTTTGTTGCATCGACATGATCGGGGGCATCGGCAAACATCCCGACCGTGATGTTGTGGTACAGGGCGCCAAAAATGTTGGAAACCGCAAAAGAAGCATGGCCGCAAAATGCGTCCTCGAAGGCCTCCAGACCACGATCTTCATCCACGTCCCACAGCGCCTCAATTTCCTTGTACAGCCATGGATGGCTCCGCAGCGCACCCTGGGCAAAGGTAATCAGCGTGCGCGTTAGAATGTTGGCGCCTTCAACCGTGATCGCCACCGGCATCGCCTGATAGGCGCTTTGCAGATAGTTGGCCGGGCCATCGCAGATGGCGCGCCCGCCATGGATATCAAAAGCATCGTTCACGGCAAGGCGCATGCGCTCGGTGGTCTGGTATTTAAGCAGAGCGGAAATGACCGATGGTTTTTCGCCATTGGAAACCATCGCGGCCGTGACCGAACGTCCGGATTCGTTGACATAGGCCGTCTCAACCATACGGGCGAGCGGCTCCTCGATACCTTCCATGAACGCGATGGGCAGTCCGAACTGTTTGCGGATGCGCGCGTAAGCCGTTGTCGAACGCAGCAGCACCTTGGCCGCTGATGTGCTCGTCGCGGGGAGCGAAATGGCGCGCCCTTCAGAGAGGCACTCCATGAGCATGCGCCACCCCTGCCCGACGCCCTCGTCCGCGCCGACCACCCATTCCAGCGGAATGAACACATCACTCCCCGAGGTTGGGCCGTTGGGGAAAGCCACGCCGCAGGGCAGATGCCTGCGGCCAATATCCACACCCTTATGATTGGCTGGAATGAGCGCCACGGTAATGCCGAGATCCTCACCCTTCTCCAGAAGGCCATCCGGGTCATGAAGCTGGAAGGCCAGTCCCAGCAGGGTCGCTTTGGGTCCAAGTGTTATATAGCGCTTGTCCCAGCTAAGCTTGATGCCAAGAGTTTCCTTGCCCTTGTAGTTTTGCCTGGCGACAAAGCCGACATCGCGCATGGTGGCGGCATCGGACCCTGATGTCGGGCCAGTGAGGGCAAAGCACGGGATTTCTTTCCCCTTGGCTAGGCGTTTGAGATATTTCGTTTTCTGCTTTTTGGTGCCGTAACGCTCGATCAGTTCGCCGGGCCCGAGTGAATTAGGCACCATGACGATGACAGCGACATCGGGACAGCGCGATGCGATCTTGCCGATGATCAGCGATTGCGCCTGCGGTGAAAAACCCAAACCCCCATGTTC
>Ga0209344_10004559_pt1 | contig 12614 bp, 10 predicted proteins | sample Cruoilmetagenom6_FD_187293 | JGI IMG/M metagenome (GOLD analysis project Ga0209344, IMG submission 187293) | Oil polluted marine microbial communities from Coal Oil Point, Santa Barbara, California, USA - Santa Barbara Oil Seep Sample 6 (SPAdes)... | ecosystem: Environmental > Aquatic > Marine...
CGATACACCTCGTGTAGATATTGATGGTCGTTTATATACACCTCAAGAATTATCTGCTATGATTCTTCAAAAAATGAAGAAAACTGCTGAAGATTATTTAGGAACTTCTGTAAGTGAAGCAGTAATTACTGTACCAGCTTACTTTAATGATTCTCAACGTCAAGCAACCAAAGAAGCTGGAGAAATTGCAGGTTTAAAAGTTCGTAGAATTATCAACGAACCTACAGCTGCAGCTTTAGCTTATGGAATGGACAAAAAAGGAACAGACCAGAAAATTGTGGTTTTTGACTTTGGTGGTGGAACACATGATGTATCTATCTTGGAATTAGGTGATGGTGTTTTTGAAGTACTTTCAACAGATGGAGATACACATTTAGGTGGTGATGATGTTGACCAAAAAGTTATTGATTGGTTGGCTGATGAATTTAACGCTGAAGAAAGTATCGATTTGCGTAAAGACCCTATGGCTTTACAACGTTTAAAAGAAGCAGCAGAAAAAGCGAAGATTGAATTATCATCTTCTGCTCAAACAGAAATCAATTTACCTTATGTAACAGCTACTGCTAGTGGACCTAAGCACTTGGTACGTACTTTAACTAGAGCTAAATTCGAGCAATTAATAGACGATTTAGTAAAACGTACAATTGCTCCTTGTCAAACAGCATTAAAAGCAGCAGGCTTATCTAAAAGTGATATAGACGAAGTTATTTTAGTAGGTGGATCAACTCGTATTCCTGCAGTACAAGAAGCAGTTGAAAAATTCTTTGGAAAATCACCTAGTAAAGGTGTAAATCCAGATGAAGTTGTTTCTTTAGGAGCTGGAATTCAAGGAGGTGTTTTAACTGGAGATGTTAAAGATGTTCTATTATTAGACGTAACACCATTATCTTTAGGTATTGAAACTATGGGTAATGTTATGACGAAGCTTATTGAAGCAAACACAACTATTCCTACAAAGAAAAGTCAAGTGTTTTCTACAGCAGCAGACAATCAGCCATCGGTAGAAATACACGTATTACAAGGAGAAAGAGCCATGGCAGCAGATAATAAAACTATTGGACGTTTCCATTTAGATGGAATTCCACCAGCACGTAGAGGAACACCTCAAATTGAAGTAACGTTCGATATTGATGCGAATGGTATTATTAAAGTATCTGCTACAGATAAAGCAACAAATAAGACTCAAGACATTAGAATTGAAGCATCTTCTGGTTTAACTGATGAAGAAATTCAAAAAATGAAAGCTGATGCTGAAGCAAATGCTGATGCAGATAAAGAAGCTAAAGAAAAAGCAGATAAATTAAATGCTGCTGATGCTATGATTTTCCAAACTGAAAGTCAACTTAAAGAATTTGGTGATAAATTATCTGATGATAAAAAGAAACCAATTGAAGAGGCTCTTGAAGAATTGAAAACAGCTTTTGAAACTAAAGATTTAGCTATTATCGATCCAGCTTTAGAGAAAATTAATGAAGCTTGGAAAGTAGCTAGCGAAGAAATGTACAAAGCACAAGCTGAAGCTCAAGGAGGCCCAGAAGCTGGACCTGATGCAAATCAAAACGGAGAAGCAGAAGGAAGTGATGTTGAAGACGTAGACTTCGAAGAGGTTAAGTAAGCAGAGAACCAATTTCGATTTTATCGAGATTTGATTGAATCGCTTATCCTGAGCGTAGTCGAAGGATCTTTAAAATAAATAATTAAAAAAAGCGCAACTATTAGTTGCGCTTTTTTATTAAAAGAAAACCGTTAAATTAACTTACCATCTACATCAACTTTTAGAGTTTTCTTTTCATCATCTTTTTTAATCTTTAACTTATATACTTTTTTAATATCCTCATTTGCATAATAGGAAACTAAAAATGTATCGCTATGTATTGTCCATCCAGGATATTCTTTATAAATAGCATTCCTTACTGCTGGAGGTAGGGTAACATCGTTAAATTTTTCGAAAGATTTTAAAATTTTCCCATCACTATTATAAGTAGCAATAATACTTCCACTATTAGAAGACGCATCTTTAAAAATAACTTCGTAAGCTTCAAATTGTTTGTCAAATACTGGAGATTCTGTGATGTCAAACTTCGCAGCTTTTTTTTCTAGTTGTTTGACAACTTCTGGAGTGTTCACATCTTGAACAGCGATTAAATAACTTAGGTTTAGTGGAGAAATAACCACATCTGCTAATTTCACTTCTTCTATCTCATTGCTTGATTGAGAGAAACTTAGGTTGGCGAAACCTAAAATAAATAAGCCAAGAATAACTGTTTTCATAATATTAGAAAATTTAAAAGGTTACATGTTAAAAATTCTAATCTTAAAGATGGTTTTGATTAATAACTCGATGGTTTTAATCTATTTCGATTTTTGATTGATGAAATGGATGTTAGTATAATTAATCATTTAAAATTATACTTAAACTTACATATAAATGTTTGTTTGTAGGTTGCTTATTAAGAAGGATTTATGATAATTTTTGGATGAATTTAAGACAATAAACTTTTTTTAATAATTAATTAAGAATATTAGTTATTCAACACAACAATCTTTTCTTTACAATATGTTATGCACGCATACTATTTTAGTATATTTGTTCGTCATTTTATCATATCTAATCTAATTTATTTTAAGCATGGATTCTAAGTTAACCCAACTCCTAAACATAAAATACCCAATCATACAAGCACCAATGTTTTTAGTATCTAATACAGCTATGGTTATTGAGGCTATGAAAGGTGGTATTGCTGGATGTATTCCTGCTTTAAATTATAGAACGTTAGACGAGTTGAGAACTTCAATAAAAGAATTAAAAGCATCGAAAGTTGAGGGAGGATCTTTTGGTTATAATCTGATTGTAAACAAATCTAACATAAAATATAAAGAGCAACTACGCGTATTATGTGAAGAAGGTTGCGATTTTATTATTACCTCTTTAGGAAGCCCAGAAGAAACAATCAATCAAGCACATGTTGCTGGAATAAAAGTATTTTGCGATGTAACCGATTTAAAATTTGCTCAAAAAGTAGAAAGCTTGGGTGCAGATGCAGCCATTTGTGTCAATAACCAAGCAGGAGGTCATAGAGGAGAATTATCTCCAGAAGAATTAATTAAGCTCCTAACTAAAAACATATCTATTCCAGTAATTTCTGCAGGAGGAGTTGGATGCAAAGCTGATATAGACAACATGTTAAGCTATGGTGCAGCTGGTGTTTCAGTTGGAAGTCCTTTTATTGCTTCATTTGAAGCAGGAGTTACAGAAGAGTATAAACAAGCTTGTGTAGATTATGGAGCAGAAGATATTGTAATGACTGAAAAAATATCTGGAACACCATGTACAGTAATTAATACACCTTATGTTCAAAAAATTGGTACGAAGCAAACCTGGTTAGAATCTACATTAAACAAAAATAAAAAACTTAAAAAATGGGTTAAAATGATCCGTTTTACTATAGGTATGAATGCTGCAACAAAGGCAGCTACTCAAGCGACTTATAAAACAGTTTGGGTTGCTGGACCTAGTATTGAATATACTAATAGCATACTTCCTACGAGTGAAATTATTAAAAAACTGACACATTAAAAACTATTATTCTTTCATTTTTTTCATTATTTCATAGTAAATAAATGACACAAAACTCAAACGATTAATTTTAGTTCATTAACTTCGGATTTACTTTTTTAAATCGAAATCATGAAATTAAAATCAATTCTTATCTTCTTATTCTTCGTTGGCAACTTATTAAATAGCTATTCTCAGGAAGCCAATGTCATGCTTGAAAAAATTAAAAACGAAGGTTTTAATAATTCTCAAGCTATGTCTATGTTAAGTACATTATCAGATGTCTATGGACAACGTCTTACAGGTTCAAACGAATATTTAGCTGCTGCAACTTGGATGTCAAAAAAAATGACATCTGTTGGTTTGCAAAATGTGCATTTTGAGACCTATTGCGATAATTGTCGTGGTTGGAGTATGGAGAGTTTTAATGTGGAAATGATTTCACCAAATTTCATGCATATTTCTGCATATCCTTTGTCTATGTCAAAAAGTACACAAGGTATTGTTACTGGAGACGTGGTTCATATAAAAAAGTATAAGCACTTAGATTCTGTTAAACTTCTATTTGAAGGAAAGTTAAATGGTAAAATTATTTTATTAGGTAAGGAGCCACGAAGAAAATCTTTAGCAGATACCATTTTTAAAAGATATTCTGAAGCAGATTTAGAAAAAATGGCAAAAAAGGATACTGCCCAAGTGAAACAAACACCATTACCAGAATTATTAAAATCTTGGGAAACAGATGACATTAAAGAAGAAGCCTTTCTAAGATTTTTAGAAGCCGAAGGTGCATTAGCTATATTAAAATCCCGTTCTATGTATTTGGGTGTTTTACATCCAGATGGCACGTATTATTATAAAGATGGTCAACTAAAACCTTTGCCGTATTTTACCATTATGCCTGAGCATTTTGGCAGATTAGCAAGAATGATTGACATGAATGTCACTCCAAGAATACGTTTAAATCTTGAAACAACGTTTTATTCCAAACCAGAGAATAATGTCAATATCATTGCAGAATTAACTGGAACAGATACAAAATTAAAAGATGAAACAGTTATGGTAGGAGCTCATTTCGATTCATGGCATTCAGGTACTGGAGCTACAGATAATGGAGCAAGCTCAATTGTTTTAGTTGAAGCTTTAAGAATACTAAAAGCTATTGGTTATCAACCAAAAAGAACCATAAAACTTGGACTTTGGGGAGGAGAAGAACAAGCCTTTTTAGGGTCTGTTTCTTATGGGAAAAAGCATTTTGGAGCACATGATCAAGAACCCAATGAAGCATCTAGAAAAGTATCAGCTTATTTAAATTTAGATAATGGAGCAGGAGCAATTAGAGGATTATATTTACAAAACAATGCGTTTGCAAAACCTGTGTTTAAAGAGATTTTTAAATCAATTTCAGATTTGTCTGAAGGAACTTTAACTATTGAAAATACCTTATCTACAGATCATGAAACATTCGATTTTTATAATATTCCAGCTTTTCAGTTTATTCAGGATCCTATAGAATATTATTCAGTAACACACCATACACAATTAGATTTATTAGAATACGTGCCAGAGCAGGATGTTATTAAAAATGCAGTAATTTTAGCATGGACTATTTATTCACTTTCAGAGATGGAAGAAAAGTTGCCTAGAAAGATTAAAAAATAGTTTATCACTTATTCTGTAACTTTATAAGGAAAACAACCGTCTTATACTTAACATATTTCTAATCAATCAAAATATTTACACATGAAATCAAAATTCCAATTTTTAAAAAAGAGCATTTTAGTACTTTCTATGGTATTACTTATTTTAAATGTAAGCTATGCTCAAAACAAAACAGAACTTATAGATCAACTTATTGAAAAGTATGTTGAATATGACAAGTTTAATGGGAGTGTATTGGTTTCCGAACAAGGGAAAATAATTTATAAAAAAGGATTTGGGATGGCAAATATGGAATGGGATATTCCCAACGAGCCAAATACAAAACATCGTTTAGGATCAATCACTAAGCAATTTACAGGAATGCTTATTTTGCAATTAGTTGCTGAAGGCAAATTAGATTTACAAAAACCGATTACAACATATTTACCTGACTACCCAAAGACAACAGGAGATAAAATAACAACACACCATTTATTAACTCACACATCTGGAATTCCAAATTACACGTCATTCCCTAATTTTTTTAAAGACGAAAGTAGAAACCCTTATACACCTAAGGAGTTTATTATTGTATTCCAAGATAAAGATTTAGATTTTGAACCTGGTGAAAAATTTAGCTATAGTAATTCAGGTTATTTTCTTCTAGGAGTAATTATAGAAAAATTATCAGGTAAAACCTATGAACAAATGCTTCATGATAACATTTTCAAACCTTCAGGAATGAATGATACAGGTTATGATAATCATGTCGATATTCTAAAAAATAGAGCTACTGGATATGAAAGAGATGGCAGAAATTATGCTAACTCTAGTTATTTAGATATGTCAATCCCTTATGCTGCAGGTTCTATGTATTCTACTGTAGAAGATTTATTTAAATGGGATCAAGTTTTATATACTAATAAGTTATTGCCAAAGGAATATATGGACATGTATTTTAAACCTTACATTTCAGCTTTTGGAAATAGTGAGTATGCCTATGGTTGGGCAGTAGGTTATGAAACTATTGGTAAATCTACAGATAGTATTTATACCATTGGCCATGGAGGAGGAATAAATGGTTTTAACACCAATATTTCTAGAGCACCTTCAGATAAATCTGCTATTATACTTTTAAATAATACTGGTAGAGCTCCACTAAACCAAATGACTCGAGCCATTAGAGGTATTATGTATGATAAGGAATACGATCTGCCAAAAAAGTCAGTTGCAAACGAACTTTTAGTAGTTGTTAATGAAGAAGGCATAGATGCTGGAATTACAAAATATAACAGTATTAAAGATTCTGATTTATATGTTTTGAATGAAAATGAAATGAATAGTATTGGATATCAACTTATGAATTCTGGAAAAACAGCTGAAGCTGCTAAAGTTTTATATTTAAATATTGAGGCTTTTCCAAATTCATCTAATGCTTATGACAGTTATGGTGAAGCACTAATGAATTTAGGAAAAAATGACGAGGCAATTGTTAATTATAAAAAGTCAGTTGAGTTAAATCCCAATAACCAAAACGGCATAGATTATTTAAAGAAATTAGGAGTAGATGTTAATGATTTAGTTAAAGAGGTTATAGTTCCTGATGCTATTTTAGAAACTTATATTGGTAAATTTGAGTTAATGCCTAGCTTTATTCTTACTGTTACAAAAGAAGGAAGTCAATTAAAAGCACAAGCAACTGGCCAACCAGTTTTTGATGTTTTTCCTAAATCTGAAAATGAATTTTATTTAAAGGTTGTGAATGCACAACTTACCTTTAATAAAAATGATTCTGGAGAAATTGATAGTGTGACCTTATTACAAGGAGGACAAGAAATTAAAGGGAAACGAATAGAGTAAAAGATTTTATATTCTAGTTGAAAATAAAGGTATTAAGTTAAAATCCAATAAAAACGGAAGACTTAATACCTTTCCATTCTTCCTTTAAAATAGCATAACAACAAGTGCTTCGTTTAAAACCATCTTGCATAAGAGTATCTTTTCGTAAAATACCTTCTAAAGTAGCACCAATTTTCTCGACAGCTTTTCTAGAACGTATATTTCGTTCATCTATTCTAAATTCTACTTTTTCAAACTCTAAAGTTTCAAAAGCATATTGAAGCATTAAAAATTTGATGTGTTTATTTAATCCAGAACCTTGAAACTCTTTACCAATCCATGTCCAACCAATATGGAGAACTTTGTTTTTCCAATTTATAAGTCCGAAACGTGTACTTCCAGCATACGCTTGTTTGGTTTTATCATAAATAATAAAAGGAATGGTTGTTTTATTATAGTAGCCATCAACAGCAGTTTGCACATAATCTTTAAGTGTTTCTGGTGTTGAAATATCACTAGGCGAGTAGTAAATGAGATCTTTTTCACTGGCTATGTCTAGTAAATGTTTATAGTTACTTAAATCTAAGAGTGAGAGTTTTACTTGGTTGTTTTCTAAATGTGGCATATTCATATTACATCAAAGCATTAATTAATTCTACATTCACAATATGCTTTCCTTCAAACGGAATAATTTCAAGTGCATTCCCAAATAATTCATTGGCTCTTTGGGTTTCATGCAAAATGCGTTCTTCGTTTAAATATTCGTCTTCTGTGCCATAAATCATAGAAACTTTAGCTTTTAGAAAGCTAAAATCTTCTGGAGTTAATTCTTTTGGAATACCTCCTGAATGTAGTACCAATTGCGAACAAGGAAGTTTCCTTTTAGCAACATATCTCATAGCCACACTAACACCTTGAGAATAGCCTAAAATAATTAAATTCTTATCTTTAGGTAGTTGTTCTGCTTCAAAAACAGCATCAAAATACTGCATCACATTTTCAGTTTCTTTAAGGGTATTTTCTTTAGTCAACCAACTTGCACCAACATGTTTAAATTTTGGTGGAATGTAATATTTGCTTTGTGCTTGAGGCGCAATTACATAATTTTCTTCTGCGTTTAACCCATTAAAATACCTTAAAAAATAGCGACTTAAAAAACCCATGCCATGACAAACAAACCATATATTCTTAGTTTTTTCTGTCAAGGAATTTATGGTTGCATAACTATTGGTAGTTGTATAGAATATTTCTTTTTCTTCTAAATTCATTTCGTACTTTTACATTTCGATTTTAAAAATACAAGAATTCTATGCAATTATCTAAAAAAGACCTGTTAGCTGAATTAAATGCTATGAGTAAAAACACGTTGATGGAGACCCTAAAAATTGAAGTAATTGATTGTGGTGACGATTTTTTAATTGCTAAAATGCCAGTTAACTCTAGAGTCCATCAGCCAGATGGCGTGTTACATGGTGGAGCTACTGCTGCATTAGCTGAGAGTATAGGAAGTTTTGCTTCACATATTTTTACAGATTTAGAGAATTATTTTGTAAGAGGTATTGAGGTAACTGCTAATCATTTAAAGAGTGTAACAGATGGTTATGTTTACGCAAAAGCAACTTTTTTACATAAAGGTAGAACGACACAATTATTAGATATAAGAGTGACTGACGATAACGATAATTTAATCTCTATTTGTAAATTATCAACTATTACGCTTCCAAAAAAGAAATAATGACTTCTGAAACTTTTTTTGAACAGATAGCTCAACAACTTAATAAGAAATTACCATTTGTAGTTTATAGAAAGCCAGACAAAAATGGTGTTAAAGCGCTTCTTCAAAATTCAAATGACTTACATATTGTAGATGATTATTCTGAAAAAGGGTTTGTTTTTGCTCCTTTTGATGATTCAAAGGATGCTATTTTAATTCCGATTAAAGATTCAGAGCCTATTGAATCTGATTTTGTTATTTCTAACACTAGTGAAAAACATAAAACTATTTTTCAAGATATTGATCCAAGCAAACAACAACATATTAGTTTAGTTAAGAAAGGTATTGAGGCTATAAATAATGGTAAATTCCAGAAAGTAGTGCTATCAAGATGCGAGCACGTAGAAATTTCTGAAGAGAACCCGATACATTTTTTTAAACACTTGCTTCAAAATTACCCAACAGCTTTTGTGTATTGTTGGTATCATCCAAAAATTGGCTTATGGCTTGGTGCAACTCCAGAAACGCTTATTAAGATGGAAGGGTTTCGTTTTAAAACCATGGCTTTAGCTGGTACTCAAAAATTTGATGGAAAACTCAATGTTACTTGGCAAGAAAAAGAAAAAGATGAGCAACAATTTGTAACCGATTTTATAGTAAACAATTTACAAAATTCTGTAACTAATTTAAACGTTTCAGATGTTGAAACTGTAAGAGCTGGAAATTTATTACATTTAAAAACAAACATAACTGGCATATTAAACTTTGAATCATCAAACTTTCAACAATTATTAAATAGTTTACATCCAACACCAGCTGTTTGTGGCTTACCAAAGGAAAAAGCAAAGTCATTCATTTTAAAAAATGAAACTTATAATAGAGAGTTTTATACAGGTTTTTTAGGTGAATTAAATCTACAGGAAACAACAACAAGAAATTCTAACAAACGCAATGTTGAGAATAATGCTTATACCACAATAAAGAAAGTTTCAAACTTGTATGTTAATCTTCGATGCATGCAAATTCATAATCAAAAAGCACTCATTTATATTGGAGGAGGTATTACCATAGACTCTAATCCTCAAGCAGAATGGGAAGAAACAGTTTCTAAGTCAGAAGTCATGAAAAAGGTTTTACATTAATTTTATTTGGTAAACCTATTTACTACATTTACAACTAGATTTTTCTAACATGTTATACCCAAAAAAACCTCTTGCTCAAACTGTTATTCAGTTGTGCAAAGCTAAAAATATTCAGCATATTGTTATTTCACCTGGAAGTAGAAATGCACCTTTAACTATTGGTTTTACCAACGATCCGTTTTTTTCTTGCTACAGTATTGTAGACGAGCGTTGTGCAGGTTTTTTTGCTCTTGGTATAGCGCAACAAATCGAGAATCCTGTGGCTCTTGTTTGTACATCTGGAAGTGCGTTACTTAATTATTATCCAGCGATTGCAGAGGCCTTTTATAGCGATATTCCATTGGTTGTTTTATCAGCCGATAGACCAAAATATTTATTAAACATTGGAGATGGACAAACCATCAATCAAAAAGATGTGTATTCAAATCATATTCTAGAATCAACTAATTTAAGGTTGAATTATGAATATGGACCAAAAAGCACAAATGAAAGTGAACCAGCAATAATTAAGTCTATTGAAAATAAGCTGGAACGCATGTTAGGTGTCAAACAAGAACTTGATGATGAAAACGAAACTAAAATTAATTCAGCTATAAATAAGGCAATTTCAGGAAATGGACCAGTTCATATAAATATTCCTTTTGAAGAACCTCTCTATGAAACTACTGAGAAGTTAGAGGTTAAACCAAAAGTGATTGATATTGAATTGAAAAAGAAAAAAATAGACGATTTCTTTATTCAAGAATGTTTTGATGATTGGAACAGTTATTCAAAAAAAATGGTTTTAATTGGCGCCAATCTGCCTCATAAAATAGATCAACATATTTTAGACGAATTAGCTAAAGACAATAGTGTTATTGTTTTTACTGAAACAACTTCTAATGTTCATAATAAGCATTTCTTTAATAGTATAGATAAAATGATTGCACCTTTAACCGAAGAAGAATTTAAAGAGCTGCAACCAGATGTTTTAGTAACTTTTGGAGGTTTAATTGTTTCAAAAAAAATTAAAAGTTTTTTAAGGAAATTTCAACCAAAACTCCATTGGCATATTGATAAAAAAAGAGCAAACAACACATTTTTTTGTTTAGATAAGTTTATTGAAGCAACTCCAAATCAATTTTTCAATTCGCTTTTACCTAGATTAACACATTTTGTAAAAAGTGATTACAAACCTTTTTGGAGTGAGGTTAAGCAGATTAGAGATGAAAAGCATCAAGATTATTTAAATGAAATTCCTTTTAGCGATTTTAAAGTATTCGACTCTATTTTAAAAGCATTACCTGGACAATCAATCTTGCAATTAGGAAATAGTTCGGCAGTAAGATATGCACAACTATTTAATTTAAATAAAACTATTGATGTGTTTTGTAATCGAGGCACAAGTGGTATTGATGGTAGCACAAGTACTGCTATTGGTTGTGCAAAAATTAGTAAAAAGCAAACAACTCTAATCACTGGAGATTTAAGTTTTCTATACGATAGTAATGCACTTTGGAATAATTTTATTCCTAATAATTTTAGAATAATTTTAATTAATAATCAAGGAGGAGGGATTTTTAGAATTCTTCCTGGAGATAAAAACAGCAAAAAATTTGAAACATTTTTTGAAACAACTCATAATTTGAATGCGAAACATTTATGTAAAATGTTTGATTTCGATTATGTTGCAGCTACCAACGAAAGGCAACTAAAAGCACAATTAAAAACGTTTTATACAGACTTAAATCAGCCTAAATTATTAGAGATATTTACACCAAGAACAATTAACGACCAAGTGTTATTAGATTATTTTAAGTTTATAAAGTAAATCTTATACAAGTGCTAAATTTTCTATTATACACAAACCTAATATGACTACCTTTGCCACATGATACAAATAGGAGAATACCATACCTTAGAAATACTACGAGAATCTGAGCAAGGATTATATTTAGCAGATGAAGAAGGCAATGAAGTATTATTGCCAAATAGATATGTTCCTGAGGAATATAAAATTTGGGAAAAAATTGAAGTTTTTGTTTATTTAGACAACGATGAACGCTTAGTAGCAGTTACAGACAAACCATATATTAAAAAAGGCGATTTTGCATTATTAAGATGTAATGCAGTAACAGATCATGGTGCTTTTTTAGATTGGGGAATGGTAAAAGAATTATTCTGTCCGTTTAGAGAGCAAGCTTTTAAAATGAAAAAAGGAGGTTGGTATTTAGTATATTGTTTTCTTGATGAAAAAAGCAACAGATTAGTTGCTTCTAGTAAAACCCTTCAATTTTTAGATAACAGTGAATTAACTGTAAAAGAATTTGATGAAGTAGATTTAATTGTGTCGCATCCATCAGATATTGGTATGAATGTAATTATTAATAAGAAACATTTAGGACTTATTTTTAAAGACGAAATATTTCAAGACCTTAGTATTGGAGATCGATTAAAAGGATATATAAAAAAGATAAGACCTGATAATAAAATCGACGTTGTTTTAGGGCAAATTGGTTACAGAAATATTGAACCAAATGCAGACGCTATTATGGTTGAGTTAAGAGACAATAGTGGTTATTTAAACCTGACTGATAAATCTAATCCAGAGGATATTAAAACAATCCTTCAAATGAGTAAGAAAAGCTTTAAAAAGGCAGTTGGCTCTTTATATAAGCAGCAATTAATAGAAATTAAAGAAGACGGAATTTATTTAATTTAGTCATTTAAAAAAGTGATTATG
>Ga0209344_10004560_pt1 | contig 12613 bp, 10 predicted proteins | sample Cruoilmetagenom6_FD_187293 | JGI IMG/M metagenome (GOLD analysis project Ga0209344, IMG submission 187293) | Oil polluted marine microbial communities from Coal Oil Point, Santa Barbara, California, USA - Santa Barbara Oil Seep Sample 6 (SPAdes)... | ecosystem: Environmental > Aquatic > Marine...
AAACCCAATTTCTGCAGGAACTTGCTGAAGACCTGAATTCGCGCAATATTCAGCTACCCTCTTTTCCGGATGTTGTAATCAATATTCGGACGGCGCTGGAGGACCCCCAATGCGGCTCCGAGCGTCTGGCCGACGTTGTAAAGACCGATCCGGTTCTCAATGCACGTCTGTTGATGGCGGCAAATTCTGCTTTTCACAATCGCGCCGGTATTGAAATCGTTGACTTGAACCTCGCAATAAGCCGGCTTGGCTTCGAGGTCGTTCGAAACACCGCCATTACACTCGCGGTCGAGCAGATCTTTATGGCCTCCGAGCACAAGGAACTTAAGGAGTCTGTCAAAGCAGTCTGGACCAACAGTATATCGCTCGCTTCCATGAGCTTCGTAATCGCGCGCAATTCGGGTAGCGTCAATCCCGATAGTGCGTTTCTTTGCGGCCTGTTCCATGAGATCGGCAAACTCTATATTCTCACCAAGGCCAGCAAGTATCCCGCGCTAATGGGAGACGGGGATTCACTCGAAACGGTGTTGGATCAATGGTATTCCAGCGTCGGAAAATCGATTGTCGAAGCTTGGGGTTTCTCGTCTGAAATCGCCGAATCGTTTGAAAGCGATGAAAATGTGAACAGCGATGCTGGTTCGAAAGCAACCTTGGTCGACGTTGTCTATCTTGCGAAACGGGTCCTGAACGATTCCGGAGATACGATAACAGACGGTGAATTGGCTGGCCCGGTTGGTAAGCTAAATATTAGCGAGGACACATTGCCATCCATTCAAGAAGCATACGCACAACACGCGGCTTCGATGCGCTAGTTACTCTGGTGACAAGATCAAGAACGCCCCGCCGTGCGAGAGCACGGCGGGGCGTCGTATCATACCCATCTGGTCGTAAACCCGATGGGTGTGAAGATCTTTACTGTCTGAACGCTACGTCATAACGAGTATCGATTTGATAGGTCGTTTGTGACGCGTGTGACTGGATACTACCGAGAGACGGCACACTATCGTCGCCACGTGCCTCAAGAATTTGCGCGATGTCGCCCGGAATTTCGCCAAATACGATATTGTGTCCACTAAGGTTGTAGACATTTAGATCGATACCCAGCAATCCGCCAAACGAATTGCTCGGCTGCTGGTAGCTGCCATTGGTGTTGTCCACCGGACCTGCTACGAGACCTGAGCCTCGCAAGTGCTTCCAAATCTTGCGTGATTCGGCGCCATTGTTGGTGCTATTCCATCCGCCGGAAATATTGCCATTACCGTTGCCGTTGTCGGAGGTTCTCCATGTGCCGGAAAAACGCGTTGACGCGGACGGGTCGTCGCCCGGCAGTACACCATAGCGGTCCTGGTAGGCATAAATTGCTGCAGAAATGCCCGAGAAGTCATTCTCGATTCGCTTGATCTTTGCGTTGGTGATCATCTCTCGGCCTTTCAGAACACCACCGATCAGAAGTCCGATAATGACTAAGACGATAGCGATCTCGACGAGCGTAAAACCCGACTGCCGGTGTTTTTTGAATGATTGCATTTTCACGGGAATCCTCACTTTATCCGTTAATCCATTGCCGCTACGCCTCACTCAGCGCAGCGATTGTGTGCCTCTTGCTAGTGGTTATCGGCACTGTGTGCCGTTTCTTTAGAGGGAATTTCGCTTTTCTTAGGGTAATTGACCGGCGTCAACGAGCCGCCCGAAGAGGGTGTTGGCGGGCAACCAAATAACGAGATCGTCAAATTCGGAACCGGTGACCTGGCTGCTGCCGTGTGTGACAAAGACATCGTCATTGGCAACCGGGTAACTACGGCCGGAGGGGCCACCTCCGATTGTCCCACCGGCATTCTCAAGCTGATCGGGCGACGAAAATGTTGACCAGTCCTTGCCCAATGAATACAGCACAGCCGGAGTCCGGTCGGCCAAGGTCACGCTCGCGCTCGCGCAGGAAGTCGCTGACGATCCTGTTCCGGTACTGCACACAACCAGATCAGGCTGCAACGCCTGCATCGTTACGCCGCGCATTTCACCTGCGGTAACAAAATCCCAATCGCCGTTGCCGTCTGCATCACTAATGGAAACGCTGTAGCGAAGTGGTGAGCCCCAAGGATCCAACACCAGATTATCGGGATTTCGCTGCCCGCCGAGACCGAGCGTGGTCGCTGGCACGAAACCATGTTGGACCGTGCAGCCCCCCGCGACGGGTGCAGATAGCCCGCCGCTCGCGGCAGTCGCGGGACAGGGCAAGTAGCCGTTAACAAGCGCGAAGCCAGTAACTGCCGTACGTGCAGATTCGAGCTGGTCGTGACCGTCTCTTAAGCGAGCATTCTCACGCTGCACGGACAGCGGCGCCATGAGTCCGCCGAGTAGCAGGCCCATGATCAAAACCACTATCGATATCTCGACTAAAGAAAACCCCTGTTGATTTCGTGAATTCAACATTTAGCACTCCGATGTAATTAGTTGGTCATCGACACAAAAGAGTATGTCGTTAAACGTGACCGACTCCGGTCCTGATTCGAAGTCGGTGGCCACGCCCGGCACAGCAGTCGCGTTGACGCCCTCAAGATAATTGCCGGCGACGTTCTTGGTATTCACGTCCATCGGCGGGGCATTGCGTTGCTGCGTGGATAGTCTTGTGTTTGCAAACAGCAACACGGCCGCATATTGCCCGCTACCATTTACCGTGAGGCAGTCGCTACAGACGCTGGGTGTGCTGGATGTCGGTGAGAACGAGTTCGCCACTGCGTAAAAGAAATGATCCTTCCAATGCTGCCAGACGGCCGCCATTGCGGGAGTCCACGCCGGCACCGCCGTCGGACTGCAGTCTGACAGGACACGATTGATACCATTGCTGGTTGTTGAATTGCTGTCGTCGACGATGTCCGCGAGACGACCTGATAGCAGACCATTGTTGATGTCGTCATAGGCGCTGTCGGGTCGATAATCCAGCATTGCCAGGTTGGCCGCCCAAGGGAGGCGTTTGTCATCGACACCGGCGGGGTTATTCGCTGCATAGTCTGCGACGCAACTTGCGGCTGCGAGTCCGAGGGCGCGAATCTTGCTGTCGAAATCACCTCTTGATTCGATGCGCTTTGCGAGGTCGGCACGGGTAATGACTGCAATGCGGTCATTGTGCAATTCGTTTACATTCGCCGCGACGACAAATTGGTCGATCGCATCAGCACTACCGCTCAAGAAAGCATTTGAGATTCCGCTGCCGCTATCGATATCAAGGTAATTCGCGGCATTTCCGCCGACCGCACATCCGGTTCCGGCAGCGGGCCTCGTCTGACCATTAATAGGCGGCATTCCTGCAAACACCACAGCAACGATGCGGTCGTCAGGCGCAACGCCTTGGATGAGCGTAGCCGCTTCTATTCCATACAACTGCAACTGGCCGTTCGAATCAGTGTTTATGAGGGGCGACGACGCACCGGCGGCGTCCTTCCACGAGCCGGATACGGCATACCAAAGACAGGCCCCACTCGCGTCCCTTTTTGGTTCGATACCCAGGGTTCGCCAAGGCAGGCGACCCATGACGCTTTCGCCGGCCGAACCGCAGGCACTGGTATGTGATTCGCCGTCGAGGAAGCCACCGCTGGCGTCAATATCCGGGCAAGGCAAACTGTGCGACTTGGTGCCGTCGAGATCCGGATTGACCACGGCGTATTCGATCAGTGCCTGTCGCGCGTCCGCAAGCACGTGACGTGTTTCTGTCAACCTGCGCGTCTTTAGTTCGCTGTTACTCAACGTCGCGAGCAAGACCGTCGCTGTCGCGGCCAGCACAGCGAGCATTAGCATTAACAAAGCCGCACCGGACTGCTGTCGTCGTAATTTTCTAGTCGCTGTCATCCGAGACTTCCTCGTCAACCTGCGCCTGGCGAATAACTCTTACGTCGCCAGGAAATGCCACATCGGCAGAGCTCGCGGTCTCGACGAAGTCTCCGTCGGAGTAGACATGTTTCATACCCGAACTACTGATGATAAATCCGGCGGCGTCCTTGTTCCTCACTGCAACGCCTGTGCTCGTACTAGTTGAGCTTGCCGTACCGTGCTTTGTCGTGCCGCGGTTTTTGTCGAGTTGAATACGTTGCCGTGGCGAGAAAAAGACACGTCCGATAGGTACATCAGCCAATGACTCGTAGACCGGTGCATCATTGGCATTCACTGACTCTAGAGGCATCGATACGATGATCGAAACGAACAGACCCAGTAATGCAATTCGGCAGAAAGAGATCATCCCGTTACTCCGTATTCGACGTCAGATGTAATAACGCTGTAAATTTGCACGGTGCAGTTGGTCGTCAGATTTGGCTCCGATGAGGCTCTGGAGGCCTCCCCAAAGTAGGCCAACTCACATTCGTCAACCTTGATAAGTCCAGGTGCCTGATCTTGCAGGTCGTCGAAGAACCGCAATAGATCCAACTCATGAATCAATCCCATTTCAAGCTGCAGGCGACTGACTCGAATCTGAATTTCTTCACCGCTCATCAAGGACGTTACTGGCGCAACGACCCGCAGCTGCGGCTGGATGTTGTAGCTCACTCTGGGAATCCCGACGCGGGCAGTTGTAGTTCGAAGTGTTTCTACCCAGTCGAGACGACTTTCGCGACCAATGAAACCCAGGTTTCGAAAGCTCTGGTAGCGGCGGTGATAACGATCGACAACACGCCGTTGATCGATCAGCGCATCATAGTCCTCGTGAACGGCCGCGTAATTTGCGCTCAGCTCATCGTTGCGTTGTATTTGCTTATCGTGCACCCAAATGGCAAGCACCAGAGATACCGCTGCCACTGTCGCGCAGATGGTCGGGATCAATGTGAATCGCCGAACGTAGTCCCAGTCGAAATCAGATTGGTTCATCTTGACCTCCACTACCGACCGTGGGCAATGCATAGGAAACTCTGACGCGAAAACTCACTTCGTTGCTCGTCTGGTTGCCAACAATCTCGCCCGAAACCGTTGACGATGTGTTTGCGTCAAACGGATACTCGATCACTGCGGCATCGGTGAAGTTTGTGCGTGCTTTCATTTCAGCTGCGAACTGGTCAACTAGTGCGAACGCACCACGCATGTCACCGTCAAAGGGCGAAATACTGCCACTGAGCACTGCGCTAACCGCATTGACCTGAGGGATCGGTACCGGTAACGGCGCTTCACCTGGGCGTTGTCGGCGGGCATTTTCGACGGCCGGCGTCTCCGCTGTCCAGCGAAGTTCGAGCGCCTGAATAGTGGGGTAGTTTCCCATCACAGTGCCAAGTTGATTCATGACCCACGGGACCGGTATTCGATTAGCGAGAATAAAGTCACCGCTGTCAACGGCCAGTTTCATTTCATACGAGTCGGCCTTTACCGGGTCGAAACGCTCGTGCTCGCGGCGAAAGGTTTCTGCCAGTTGCTCGACCTGAGCATCGACCTCAACGATTTGACGATTGACCAGCCATGCGTCGCTGAACATCGCTGCCGCCACGATTGAGCACGTCGCCGCGGCGATCGTTGCGCTATTGATGAGTCCGGATCGAAGTTTTTGCATGTACCAGTAACGGCTTTCGCCCGATACTGCGTAGCTCTTGGAGGGCTGTCGCCGCGCGAGCAGTGATACGTAGGCCTGTTCGAAACAGTCAGGCTTCGCCAATGCGTCACAACGGAGTTTGGCCGTCGCGCTTGCAGGATCGATAAAGGTAAAATCGATCGTATCGTCATTGGCGGTGATGTCGTTAATCTGCGTTGCCGCTTCGTTATCAGCGATCACACAAACCTTCAGCACCTCAAGACTGCTCAATAAACGCGTTCGTTCAAGGTAGCGGCGACTACGACTCGCCTCGGTCACAACGACCTGTGGGTAGGTCGGATCATCGATACCCGGAGATCGCGACAATCGGGCGCTTCGCAACTTCCCGTCACTTACAAATACCTGCCGCAGCTTGTTAGTCTGATGTGGCGCCACGAACATGACGTTGCCGGAAGAGGGGAGCAGTTCCTTAACAACATTCTGGGCAATGTGCGGGACGGAATAGATTCCCGCTATTGGCGTGCAATGACCGAGGATTACCTGCAGCCATCGGTCAAGGAGCTCATGATTGACAATCGCGCTGTGCAAAACACTATGTTCATCCGAGCTCTTCTTTGCTTTTCCCTGCAGCAGAGACACACGGTACGGTGTGCGTCTAAACTTGCGCTGGGCACGTCGTTGCATAAGCGATTTTTGATCGCGACTTCCGAGTTTGGGAATGAGGTCAGGGAAGAACTCTTCTTCGATGACGTCAACCAGCATAGCGCTCTTGCGGTCAGCGCTAGTCGCCAGGTAGGCTTCAAATTCTCTCAGACCCTTGTCATCATCGTTGAACTCTACAACGAGCCGCGAACCGCGGCGTCCATGTGACCAGACGCTTAGTGAGTCCTGTGTGACGTAAAAGATTCGACTTATGGACATCCTAGACTCCGATGCTACTGATTGTTTCGTAGATGGGGCCAAGCACCGACAACATGATCCAACCCAAAATTGCGCCAAGAATGACTGTCATTGCAGGCTCGATCATAGCTTTCAAAGTGTCGATAGACTCCGTCACCTCGCGGTCATAAAAATAGCTCACGTTGCTCAGGGCGTTGTCGAGCAAGCCGGTCGACTCACCCATTCGCACCATGCGGACTACCAGTGGCGGAAATAGTTTGGTTTCCTGAATACTGGCGCTGAGCGCTTTACCATCGCCGATGTTTTGGGAAATCTGTTCTATGCCACGCCGTATTACAGCGTTGCCTGCTATTTCCTCACTAATCTTGAGTGATGCCAGAACGTCGAGCCCCGAGCTGTAGCACAGCGCGAAGTAGCTGGCGAACCGGCTCAGAATCAGCTTGGTCTGAATTGGTCCGATGTACCACGCGTTTAGCTTCCAGCCATCCACTATGTATCGGACTTTTTCGTTACGATCAGCCTGAATCTTGATTAGCCAGATGATTACGCCCGGAAGTGGTACAGCCCACCACCAGTGGGTTGTGAGGAATGCAGAGAAAGCGATCAACGCGCGTGTGTGAATTGGCAGGTCCTGCCCCATCTCGCGAATAAAGTCGACCATTTGCGGGACCACATAGAGCATCATAAATAGCATCACACCCAGAACGACGATGCCGACAAAGGCGGGGTACAGAATTACCGATTTTGCTTTTGACAGGATCTCGTCCTGCCATTTGAGCGACTCAGTCAATTTGTGCATGACGTCCGGTAACTCACCGGACTCTTCGCCGACCGCAATCAAGCTGACGAAGACATCGTCAAAAATGTTCGGAAACTCTGCAACTGCCTCCGACATTGTTTTGCCAGCTTCAACCGACGCGATTACGTTGGCGATCACCTTGCTGAATGCTGCATTGCCGACGCTGTCGCGAAGGTCGGTCAACGCTTCCAAGATGGGTAAGCCGGCGCGTGTCATTTGTTCCATATGAAAACAGAAGCCGATAAGTTCCTTGCGACTAACCTTGGCCTTACGCGAAAAAAGTCCGCTACGTTTTTCAGTGCAACGCATAACTTCAATGCCCGCCTTTAGCAGCTGGGCCTCTAGGGCGAGCTCGTTACTGGCGTCGAGATCACCTTCTGTGATTACGCCGTCAGCATCGATAGCTCTGTAGGAGAAAGAGGCCATCGTCTACTTCACCCGGTCCGTAAGGTCCACAACTCGCGATATCTCGGCGAGGCTCGTAGTGCCCGCCAGAACATGCCTGACGGCGTCCTGTGCGAGATCTTTGAATCCACCGTCCATAGCGGCCTGATGCATCTCTTTGCGCGTTGCCACCTGCGCGATCATCTCGTCGAGTTCGTGATTTATCTTCAGAACTTCGACCACGGCGAGTCGACCTTTGAAACCAAGGAAATTACAGGCCTCACAGCTGCCCTCGCGATACATAAGAACCGGCTTTGTCGCGCTGATGCCTAGCAATGTGCGTTCTGTTTCGTCCGGTGCGTATGCTTGCTTGCAATGTCGGCAAAGACGGCGCACCAAACGTTGTGCGACGATTCCGATAATGTTGCCAGCCATGATCTGAGGCTTGACCCCAATATCAACCAGCCGCGGAATTGCACCCAGCGCAGAGTTGGTGTGAAGAGTTGAAAACACCTGATGCCCGGTCATGGCTGCGCGAAACGCCATTTCTGCCGTTTCCTCATCGCGTATCTCACCAACGAGAATAATATCCGGGTCCTGACGCATCATTGAACGTATGCCGTTCGCGAAATCGAGTTTCGCCGCTTCATTCAGTGACGTCTGCCGGATCATCGCCATCGGGTACTCAACAGGATCTTCGAGCGTCATAATGTTAACTGACTCGTCGTTGCGGTAGTTCAGCATTGAGTAAAGCGTTGTTGTCTTACCACTACCCGTTGGGCCCGTGACGAGGATGATACCTTCCGGACGAGCCATCATGACTTGCATCGACGTCTTCGTTTCCTTTACGAGGTCCAGCTTTTCCAGAGGCACGATGCCCTTGCGGCGATCGAGTACACGAAGTACAAAATTCTCTCCGTGCGTTGTTTGCTGACAGGCGACGCGAAAATCAATACGACGACCAGCGAGTGTTAGTGAAATTCTTCCATCCTGCGGCGCTCGTGTTTCGGCGATATTCATCTTCGCCATAACCTTCAGGCGCACGACCATTCCGGACCAGTAGCTTCGATGCAACGCCATAACCTGACGCATGACACCGTCAATGCGATATCGCACACGCAAAAACCCTGCCTCAGGTTCAAGGTGAATATCCGACGAGTCGCGTTTCACCGCATCAGCGAGAATGGCGTCGACCAAGCGAATCAACGGATGGCTGTACTCTTCGCTTTCGGCGGCAATGGTGAGATTACCCGTTTCGCCCGTGTCGATTTCGCGAAGAATTCCCTGAATGGACAGATCGTATTGATAAAACTGCTCAATCGCCGCTTCGATCTCGGCTTCGCCTGCCACCAACGTCGATATTCCAACTCCACTGCCCAACGTTGCCGCGACCTGATCGATCGCGACGATGTTGAAGGTATCGGCCATCGCTATTGTCAGTACCTTTTCGTTCTTATCGAAGTTGATCGGGAACATGCTGTAACGACGCGCGATATTCTTTGGCACCATTTTTAGAGCATCGGGGTCCGGTATCGCTGTTGCCAGATCGATTGATTCGTGCCCGAGCGATTCGCCCAGGGTATCGCGAAGTACACCTTCGCTGATAAGGCCAAGGTTCACGAGAATGCGGCCGAGTGGCTCGTCGCTGCGCGATTGTTCTTTAAGCGCGACCTGCAGCTGATCTTCGCTGATTAGCCCAGCGCCAATAAGACGTTCACCCAGCGGAATGCTCGGTTCTGGCTGTTTGGTGGTCGCAACGGTTGTGGTTGTCATTCGGACGAGTCTCCGACGGCAGCTTTCAGGCCACTATCAATGAACGGGAATCGTCCGGCGCCACTGATATGTACGGTGTTTTCAACCTCACCACTGTTCCCTGAAACACCCGAAATCCGAGGCGATGCGCCGACGTTGTTGCCGGTATCAATTGCGGCGACGTAACGATAAGCAGTCCATGCGGTGGCGGACGAAATTGCGAGCGCGATACAGAGCAGCGGCGTGAAGCGAACAATGGCGGGCGCCGTCAGATGCACCTCCGACGTCTGCACCGCTGCTGTCTGCGCGGTGGCTGGTCCCATAGTGGCAGCGTTCGCGGCCATTGGCATCGGCAGTCCGTCGAGCCCACCAGGTTCGAGCTCCTCGCTTACGAATGTACCCGTTTGTTCGAGCATATCGGTTTTCTCGAACACACCTGTTTTCAAGAGCTCCAGATCTTTAGCCGAGTCGTCGCTGCGAATAACATTTTCGTCATTTCCCGTTGGCCCGATTTCCGTCTGCGTCGTATCAAAGCTCCCCGAATCGGAAAGTGCGGAATCTGCATCGGAGTCCGAATCTTTACCCTGGGATTGGCGGAGCGCGTCTACGAGAATACTTTTCATCACGGCTCCTGCTAGCGGTAGTCAACGGCACTCGTCGATACAGGTTCTTCGACGTCGTAGTAGTCGGACAATCGGATATTCGACGGCGCGGGAGCGCGGTGATCAACAATGGTCGGTTTCAGAAAAATGACCAGTTCGGTCTTGACCAGTCTGTCATTGTTATACGAAAACAGTTTGCCGACCTTCGGAATTCGAGACAGCCCCGGTACACCACTCTGGTCGCTTACGTGCTCGTTCTGCATGAGGCCACCGAGTACGACGGTGCGGCCGTTTTGTACCTTCAGCAATGATTCGATCTCGCGGACCTGAATTTCTGGAATGAGGTTGTCAAACTCAGCACCCGCCAGGCGTGGGGCAGGGTCGATGGCGAATCCCGTTATACGACTGATCGTCGGGCGGATATTAAGGCTGACAAATCCAGTACTGCTAATCTGCGGCGTTACGCTGAGTACCAGTCCGACCGGCACAGTATGAATTTGACTCGTGAAGGTACGACGTTCCGGAATGTCGGCCGTGGCTTCTCTAACGTCCAGCTCGACGGAGAAGAATACGTTTTCGTTAACGACTTTCAAGAGCGCGGTTTGATTGTTCAGCGCCATCACCTTTGGACTGGAGAGTACCTTTGTGTCGCCGAACTCCTGCAACATGGAAACGGTCGCAGACACATTGCCGCCGTTGGGATCATCATCGTTGTAACCGATGGTAAAGAACGGAGGTACCGAGAGGTTCGCGCCCAGCATGCTGTTTTGTACCGAAGCACCGTTGTTGCCGAGGCCGGCGTTAGCAGACAATCGTTGCCAATCGACGCCAGCCTGGAAGTTGTCACTGAGCTCAACTTCGACAATGGTCATCTCGATCAAGACTTGTCGTTGTGAATTGGTGGCTATACTGTCGAGGTACGCCTCTATTCGATTTTGTTGTTTTTGGTTGCCAAGGACCGTGACAATGCCTGACATTGTGTTGACGATGACGGGATCGTTTTCTTGCGGCGACGTCGAATTTTGAACCTGGCTTGTGTTCTTGACGATCGCCTCGAGCCCCATTTCCAACGCAGACCAGAAGTCATTGTTAGAAGTGCTCGTTACAGTTGTCTTGGAGAGGTTTCCCTGGTTGTCGCCTTGTTGTCCAGTGTCTTCCCCGACCGTTCCGCCAGAGGTTGCGATCTGTGTTGCAACGCCGACTTCACCTTCGCTATTGCGAGTAATATTGACGTAATCGATGTGGTAGTTATTCCAGTAGGGAAGGTCATCTTCGACAATCAGATTGTTGCCGCGCAGGCGGAATCGCAACTCCGCCATCGTGGAGACTCGGCTGAGAATTTCGCCCAGAGGTCTATCGACCGCGTTCAAGGTAACTGTCTTGTTCTTACTGGCCTGCAGATCGAGCTCGAGTTCGGCATCACGTGCCAGTGAAAACAGAAGGTCCATTACCGGCACATCTTTTACGACGATCGTATAGCGTGGTTCTGGTGGCAGCGCGACGGGTTCTGGTTCTGGTTCGGGTCCTCGTTCGAAGGCCGATGCTGGCGTAACCCGCTCTTGCGGCTCGTCGTCTGTGATGTGTCCCGGGGAAAGTGCGACTGTTGTCGGCCCGGCACAGCCCGAAATCAACAGGCTGAGAGTCGCCGCCGAAATCAGGCAGCGCATCAGAATTAGTGGGTTTTTGTCGCTCAACATTCTACGGGCCCTTTGGAATAGTCACAGGTACGCTGTAGTTGTCGTCAGATCCCGCCGTTTCTTTAGCATTGAGGAGCCGCTTTCAAGAGTCGGCGGGACCGGGGCAACTACCGGATGTGGTGGCGAAGGGCAGTTGGTTTTGGGGATGGCTCGCAGATTTCAGCATTACTGCCCCGCAGAGCTATGTTTTGAGGGGCGACTGACCCTTTTGAGTTGGGTGTATTCGGTCAGCGCCTATGGGACGGATTTAGCGCTGGTTCAAGAGAGAGTTCTTGTTCATCCTAAACTGAGGAGTTGAGATGAAACAGAGACCAGCAGGACGACCTTCGTCGTCAGAACAAACCATTCGAGACATCAGGCGCAAGCCGCACATATTCATGGGTGGTAAATCGAGCGGCCGTATTGACGGATCGGGTGGTGGCAAGTATTGGGTTGCTGGAACGGGCTACTTCAACGGGGTTATCGCAAAGGACTATCTGGGCATTCCAGCCAATGGTGAAAAGGTCAGTATTCGCTGGGGTGAATTTTGTCGGCTCGAAAACGACAAAATTGTTGAATCGTTTGTTTTGCTCGACTACATCGATCTGATGCAGCAAGCAGGAATCGAAGTGCTGCCGCCGAGTCGAGGGGTCGACGGACAGTATCCGCCACCGGCTGCTGCTGACGGTTTGATGCACGGTGCCCAGGACGTAGCAACATCAGAACATGCGTTAGCGCACATACGGCGTTTCATTTTCGAGGGCCTGAATGCCTACGACCAGAGCGAATTGAACAGCATGGGCGTGGCAGATTTCTTCCACCCAGACGTGAAGTGGTACGGACCGGGCGGAATTGGCGCGTGCCTGAGCTTCCAGGAATTCGAAGACAATCACCAGAAACACTGGCGACTCACACCGGTGAATACTTGGACATCGCCGCGACGGACACGGCGGTGGGATTCAATGGTCTGGACTTCTGGAAGCTCGAAAACGATATG
>Ga0209344_10004561_pt1 | contig 12612 bp, 14 predicted proteins | sample Cruoilmetagenom6_FD_187293 | JGI IMG/M metagenome (GOLD analysis project Ga0209344, IMG submission 187293) | Oil polluted marine microbial communities from Coal Oil Point, Santa Barbara, California, USA - Santa Barbara Oil Seep Sample 6 (SPAdes)... | ecosystem: Environmental > Aquatic > Marine...
GATGTACCTTAACGACATCGTGGATGATGAAGAGTTCGAACTTTCCAAGGAGAACTTCACTTCGATAAGTCTGCCGAATGAAGCGAATTTCATTCCCGACGACCGCTTGAGCGAGCCGCATTACGCCAAGGATCTGGAGCCTTGCATGACCGATTGCAAACCGGGTCCGGTGCAAATAACCGCTCGTGCGCAAGTCATTGATGTGACGCCCGAAGGCGAGGGTGACGAAAACTCCGGAGGCGGAATCGACTGACAGAAGGGGCGGTCAAGCGCCCCTGAGGAGAAATGAATTGGCCGATCATGGCAGGTACCACAGGCGCATTTCGATGTTTCGCCGACTGGTGCCTGCCATTTTCGTTGGGTTGACCAGTATGGCCGGGGCGGTGAAGGCTTCCGAGCCGGAAGACCTTTTCAAGCCATGCGCGACTTGTCACGAAATCGGTGACGGTGCGAAGCACAGGGTGGGCCCTCATCTGGATGGATTGTTTGGCCGGAAGGCGGGCAGTCTTGATGGTTTCAAGTATTCCGAGAGCATGCGGGCGGCGGGCAAAGCTGGCCTGGTGTGGGATGCCGGGACACTCGACCGGTATCTCGAAAGGCCGCGTGACTTTGTCAAAGGCAACCGGATGTCGTTTCGCGGCATGGCTGATGCCGAAAATCGGCTGGCACTGATTGCCTGGCTTGAGACTGCGACCCGGCAGATGCCGGCCGCCGATCCGGTGGCTGAGGGCGCTTCCACGTCTGGCCCGGTGACCGGCTTTGCCGATATTGTGCTACAGATGGATGGGGATCCGGAGTATGGCGAATATTTGGCCGGTGAGTGCGTGACCTGCCATCAGGCGACCGGCCATGCTGACGGTATCCCGTCAATCGTCGGACTGCCGCGAGATTATTTCGTTACATCGCTGTTTGAGTACCTCAACAATATACGCTCAAATGACGTCATGAAATTGCGCGTCGCAAACCTCGGTAACGAGGAAATAGCGGCGCTGGCGGCCTATTTCAGTTCGCTGGATCCGCAATAGACTGCAACCTGCAACCTGGGAGGATATGATGTCAGGATTGACAAGACGCCAATTCGGAGCCTTCACCGGAGCCAGTGCGGCGGCGCTGACGCTTCCGACCTATCTTCGCGCTCAAGGCAAGCCACGCGTTGTGGTGATCGGCGGCGGCGCAGGAGGCGCCACGGCAGCGCGCTATATCGCCAAAGATTCAGACGGCGCCATTGATGTGACGCTGATCGAGAATTACGATGTTTACACCACGTGTTTTTATTCCAACCTCTATGTCGGCGGGTTCCGCAGTTTTGAATCGATCACCCACAGCTATGACGGACTTCAGTCAAACTACGGCATCACCAAGGTGACCGGGATGGCCACCGGTGTTGATCGGGAAAAGAAGATCGTGATGATGGCGGACGGGGCTTCGGTGCCCTACGACCGGTTGGTGGTGGCGCCGGGCATCGATCTGATCTGGGGTTCGGTTCCCGGCTACTCCGAGGCGGTGTCGGAAATTGCGCCACATGCCTGGAAGGCTGGGACACAGACGAAAATCCTCAAAGCCAAACTGGATGCCATCGAAAACGGTCAGCAGATCCTGATGGTGGCGCCGCCCAATCCCTACCGCTGCCCGCCCGGGCCCTACGAGCGGGCCTCGATGATGGCGCATGTGCTCAAATCCAAGGGGCTGACGGAGTCCAGGATCATCATCATCGATCCGAAACCGAAATTCTCCAAGCAGGGCGTATTCCAGGAAGGCTGGGAGAAGCATTACCCCGGCATGATCGAATGGTACGGGCCGGATGTGCATGGCGGTATCGACGGTATCGATGTCAAAACCGGCACGGTGGAAACCGATCTCGACACATTCGAGGGTGCGTTCCTGAACATCATCCCGGCGCGATAGCGGCCGCTGCGGGATTGACCGATGACAGCGGGTTCTGCCCGATCGAGTCCGAGAGCATGCGTTCGACTGTCGATGATGCCGTGTTTGTCATTGGCGATGCCTGCATTGCCGGTGACATGCCGAAATCAGGGTTCTCTGCCAACAGCCAGGCCAAGGTGGCGGCGATGACCATTCGTGGTGACCTGGTCGGGTCGAAAGTGTTTCCGGCGAAATATTCCAACACCTGCTGGAGCCTGATCGAAACAGACGACAGCATCAAGGTGGGGCCCCAGTATGCACCCGGCGACGGTAAAATCGCATCGACCCAGGGCTTTGTGAGCCAGATGGATGAGCCGGATGCCTTGCGCAAGGCCAATTTTGAGGAATCGGTCGGCTGGTATGCGGGCATCACCACAGACATGTTTGGCTGACAGTATCCAATACCGACGGGGGCGGCGTTCCGGCAGGAGCTTCCGCCCCCGTCACGCTTTCTCACACGAGTCTGCCAGTTGTGGCTTTCAGGTTGCCATTGCCACGGCCGGGTGGACGCTGGTATCTCCATTCCAGTGTAACGCGTCTGGAGCCAGTTTGATGGAAGTCTATAAAGTCCGGTTTCCGGCACGGCTCCTCGCTGGCGCTCTGCTGCTGGCAAGCCTGCTAACGCCTGCCGCCGCGCGTGCCGGTGATGTTTTGGTGTTTGCCGCGGCAAGCCTGAAGTCAGCACTGGATCAGGTGGCTGCTGATTGGCGTGAAGAGACCGGCAAGGATGTCTCCATTTCCTACGCTGGCAGTTCCAGCCTGGCGCGGCAGATTGAACAGGGTGCTCCGGCAGATATCTTCATCTCCGCCTCGGTCGACTGGATGGACTATCTGCAGTCAAAGGGACTGATCCGTGTCGGTACTCGCACAGATCTGCTTGGCAATCGTCTGGTGCTGATTGCGCATGGGACCGGCGCTGCCAGCATAGACCTTGCTGCAGGCGTAGATCTCTCCGGTGTTCTCGGTGATGAACGGCTTGCCATGGCGCTGGTCGATTCCGTACCTGCAGGGGTTTACGGCAAGCAGGCTCTGATGAGCCTCGGGCAATGGGAAGCGGTGGCCTCCAAGGTGGCGCAGACCGACAATGTGCGCGCCGCGCTTGCGCTGGTGTCGTCAGGCGAGGCGCCAATGGGGATCGTCTATGCGAGTGATGCGGTTGCCGATGGCAAGGTCAGCGTGGTGGCTGTCTTTGCCGAGGACACCCACGCGCCGATCGTCTATCCGGCTGCAGTGATGGCGAGTTCGAAAGCCGCCGATGCAGCTGCTTTTCTCAAAGCACTAAGCGGGCCGGTCGCGACGGAAATTTTCAAGGTGCAGGGCTTTGCGCCTCTTTTCGGGCAGCGCGATGGCTGACTGGCTCACTCCGGATCAATGGAGCGCGGTTGCGCTGTCGCTCAAGGTGTCCTTCTGGGCCACCGCGCTGAGCCTGCCATTTGGAGTGGGGGTGGCTTATTTGCTGGCGCGCCATGAGTTCTGGGGCAAGCAGGCACTCAACGGACTGGTTCACTTGCCGCTAATCCTGCCGCCGGTGGTGACCGGCTATCTGCTGTTGCTGGTATTCGGCCGGCGTGGTCCAGTCGGCGAATTCCTTGAACAGGCATTTGGACTGGTGTTTGCGTTCCGCTGGACCGGTGCGGCGCTGGCAGCCGCGGTGATGGCGTTTCCGTTGATGGTGCGGGCTATCCGGCTTGCCATCGAGGCGGTTGACCCAAAACTTGAACAGGCGGCGGCTACGCTTGGAGCTTCGCGCGTCTGGGTGTTTGCGACGGTCACATTGCCGCTGATCCTGCCGGGTATCATTGCCGGGGCGATCCTGGCATTCGCCAAGGCGATGGGAGAGTTCGGCGCGACCATCACGTTTGTGTCCAATATTCCCGGCCAGACGCAGACACTTCCTTCGGCGATCTACAGTTTCCTTCAGGTGCCGGGTGGCGATTTCCAGGCTATGCAACTGGTGCTGATCGCAGTTTTGATCGCATTTCTGGCGTTGTTTCTGTCCGAGTGGGTGGGGCGGAGCGTTGCGCGAAGGATAGCGGGATCATGAGCCTCTCCGTGCGATTTACGCACTGCTTTCGCGACTTTTCACTCGATGTGGCGTTTGAAGCACCGCCCGGCGTGACGGCGCTGTTCGGACGCTCGGGGTCAGGAAAGACCTCGGTGGTCAATGCGGTTGCAGGCTTGCTCAAACCCTCGACGGGGCGAGTCCAGCTTGATGAGACAGTGTTGTTTGATTCAAATTGCCGCCTCTCGGTACCGGTTCATCGGCGTCGGCTTGGTTATGTGTTTCAGGAAGGCCGGCTGTTCCCGCATCTCAGCGTTCGCCAGAATTTGCTTTACGGCCGCTGGTTTGCGCGAGACGGATCAGGCGTGGGTTTTGACCATGTGGTTGAGATGCTTGGTGTCGGTGACTTGCTCGCGCGGCAACCGGCCCGCCTGTCAGGGGGGGAAAAGCAACGTGTGGCCATTGGACGAGCCTTGCTGGCAAATCCGCGATTGTTGCTGATGGATGAGCCGCTTGCATCGCTTGACGAAGAGCGGAAGGCGGAAATCCTGCCCTATCTTGAGCGGTTGCGCGAGGAAACCGATATCCCGATCCTGTATGTGAGCCATTCAATGGCGGAAGTGGCGCGTCTGGCGACGACACTTGTGCTGATGGAAAAGGGGCGGGTGGTTCGCGCCGGGCCTGCAGCGGATATGCTGTCTGATCCCGAAAATGTCCCGGCGCTTGGAGTTCGCTCTGCCGGTGCGTCACTGCATGCGACCGTTGCCGCACAGGAAGAGGACGGTCTGACCCGGCTTGAGGCATCAGCCGGTCCGTTGTTTTTGCCGCGGGTCGAGGCGCCTGTGGGGACCCGGCTCTCGATCCGTATTCTGGCACATGATGTGATTCTGTCGCGCAGCCGGCCTGAAGGATTGTCCGCACTTAACGTGCTGCCCGCAACCGTGACTGCGGTTCGGCTCGGTGATGGACCGGGTGCAATCATCCAGCTAAAGGCCGGTGATGATCTGTTGCTGGCGCGGATCACACGACGTTCGGCGCTGGCGCTGGCGCTTGAACCCGGGGCTGATTGCTTTGCCGTTCTGAAGACCGTCGCCGTGGCGCAGTCGAATGTCGGGGGCTTGGGCTAGAGCCCTCAACCGATTCCGTTTCAAGATGAACGGCGTTAGGGCATCGCCCTGTCAGCCAAACCATGTTTCAGTTTGACGGCATTCGAATGCAGGCGATGCGGGCATAATCCCGGTAAAGCGACGAGAAACGCAGTTCGGCGTGATGATCTGCGGCAATCGCCGTCATCGTGTGGCGAAGGTTGGCCCGCGGGGTGACATGGAAGCGGGCAAGCCAGGCCTTGAGGCCCTTGCCGAACCAGCCGGGGAGTGCCGTTTGCTGGCCAAAATCCACCACATGCAGTTCCCCACCCGGAGCCAGGACCTGAACCGCCTGGTGAAGGGCTGCCTCCCATCCGGGGATCATCGAGAGGCTGTAGGAGAAAAACACCCGGTCAAAACGTTTGATGCCAAACAGATCCCCGGATTCGAAGCGGGTCGCGTCTGCTTGAGCCAGCGTGATACGATCACCAAGCTGGTTTTTGGAGATGGTCGCCGCGGCGGATTTCAGCATCTCAGCGGAAATGTCGATTCCGAACAGATGTGCATCCGGATAGCGCTTTGCGGTCATAATGAGGTTTCGAGCGGTGCCGCTGCCGATTTCAAGCACTCTCCCGCCGGAAGGTGGTTCCAGGGCGGTGACCAGGTCGTTGCGGCCGAGCAGATAGTAGCGCCGCGTCAGATCATAGATGTGACGTTGATGGCGATAGATGCCGTCCATCGTGCGCGCGTTAGCGGAAATGTCGCTCATGCGGTCAGGTCTCGCTTCACATGGAGATGAAAGCCGCCATAGATCGCCGAACGATCACGGGCGCCAAGCTCAAGGCTTTGTTCGGCGCGGTAGTCCCACCTTGCGAGGATAGCGTCTGGGACGCGCCCCGGAAGGGGAGATTGCGCAGCAGCAGTGCGGTAAATGACGCGGGCACCCGGTGCTGCGGTACGGGTGATCTCGGCCCATAAATCGGACAACTGGCCATCGGTCATCCAGTCCTGCGCGTCGAGCAGCACAAACGCATCAACCGAAGCTGCAGGCCGTGCCGCCAGGAGGGCTGTGATGCTCTCGTTGACGATGTCGACGCGGCTGGCATTGCGGCGGATCGTTTCGAAATTCCGGGGTTCGAGATAGGGCGGCAGGCTGGCGCTTTCGCCCGCCTGATAACCACGCCCAAAGGCCTGCCAGGCGAAGTAGTTGTCCTTGAGCGGGAAGCCGCAGGCCAGTCGCTCGGTGCGGATCCGCAGTGCGCCGGTCATGCCATCGGGAGCGTCACCGGCCAGTGCTTCATACTGTGCGGGCGGGATGCCGAGGCCGAACAGGGAGGCCCGCATTGAGGTCAGCGCCTTGAAGCTGCGACTGTCGAACACCGGTGCAATCCGGGTCTGAAAGAATTCGCGCTGCTTTTCGATGCTATCCATGCGCAGCAATTCGCGCGGATCGACGCCATAGATCTTGCCGATCACATGAGCTGCGGAAATGAACCGGCCCAGCAGTCCGGTGTTGTAGAAACCGCGGGTGAAGCGGCTGATGCGGCGGCGGCCGTTGAATTCCCGGCTGTCCCAATAGGCCCGTGTCTTGGCATCTAGGTGGGGCCGGATGTGGCGTTGGTATAGGGCCACATTGGATTTCAGGTTGGCATGCCGGAACAGGTTGGAAAACGCGGTGTGGCCGGGCAAATGGGTGGCAGCTGCCAGTTTGAGCTTGCCAAGAGCAACATGCGCCGGGGAAAGATCCACGGCGATAATCTCTGCCGGGTTGGCGGTCAGATAGGACATGACATTGCAGGAGCCCGACGCGATGGTGACCAAGGTGTCAGTGGGCTTGAGCGCCAGGGCTTCCATGTCGATCAGCGGGTCTTCCCAGATCTGCGGATAAACCAGTCCGCGGAACGCTGCGGAGAACACCCGCTCAAGAATCCCGGTGGAGGACAAGGCGGTGTTGCGCACGACCGCGCCATCAATGCGGGCGCAGACGTCAGTGGCTTCAATCATGGTCATGTTCAGAACTCCGGGGAATGGGATGAGGCAACAGCGGTCATGCCGCTTCGCCTTGTGCTTCCGGGACGGGCTTGAGCCGCTTGGCTCTGTCCTTCTGTCCAGCTTTTTCGGAAATGCGGCGGGACCAGTCGATGATTTCCATGCGGCCATCGGAATGCTCGACCACGGCGGTGCAGCTTTCCACCCAGTCGCCGGTGTTGATGTAGCGGATGCCGCCCCGCATCTCGTTGGCAGCGTGGTGAATGTGGCCACAGATGACGCCATCAGCGCCGTGCTTGCGGGCTTCTTCGGCGAGCACTTCCTCGAAATCGGAGATGAAGTTGACCGCGCTCTTGACCTTCAGCTTGGCCCAGCGGGAGAACGACCAGTAGCGCAGGCCCAGCAGTCTACGGGTCCGGTTGTGCCACTTGTTGGTCCACATCGCCAGGCCGTAGGCGATGTCGCCCAAGTGGGCGAGCCAGCGGTGGTTCATCACCACCATGTCAAATTCGTCGCCGTGGATGACCAGAAGGCGCTTGCGGTCGGCAGTCTCGAAGACATCGCGTTGGCGAACCTCGATGCCGCCGAAATGCACGCCCTGGTAGTCGCGCAGCATTTCGTCATGATTGCCGGGGACATAGACAATCCGGGTCCCCTTGCGGGCCTTGCGCAGAAGCTTCTGGACCACGTCATTGTGCGACTGGGGCCAGTAGAAGCCTTTGCGTTTCATGCGCCAACAATCGACGATGTCGCCGACCAGATAGATCGTTGGCGCATCATGCTGGCGCAGGAAATCGATCAGGATATCAGCCTGGCAATCGGGCGTGCCAAGATGAATGTCGGAAAGAAAAATGGTCCGGTATTTTGTGGTCACGGGCCCTGCCTGAACTTTGAGCTATCGTTCTGCTCGCAGGCTTAGACACGATTCAGTTCTCAGTTTTGTGACGGTGATTGTGACGCTATGTCAACGCCGGGTTCTGGCGGCGCCGAAATGTGCCGCCTACCGGGCGTTGTCGATCAGCAATTCGACCCGGTCGGCGGCAAAGCGGGATTCGCCATACTGGATGGGAAGACCACCGGCATCGACATCAACCGAACGGGTCAGCAGCACGATGGCGCCGGGTGAGAGCGCCAGCAGATCGAGGTCCTCGCTGCTGGCGTGCTGTGCCTCCACAACTGTGGTCTTGCGGGTGTAATCGTCGATGCCAAGCCGCGCCAGGGAGGCAGTAATCGAGCCTGTCTCTGCATAGAGCTCGCTCATTGTCTGAAACCGCGCTGCATCAAACCATGAAGATGCGGCGGAGATAGGCATGCCGTCGGCGGTGGAAACTGTCGACAGTTCGATGACCGGTGCTTGTGGTGGGAGCGACAATGCGGCTGACACCCGGGGCGGGGCGTGCAGTGTCTCACTCGACAGCAGCTTGCCGGACCTGGTTTGTGCCTGGTTTTCGAGACCCGAGGAGAAGCGCGTGCGTTGACCGATCGGATAGCGAAGTCGCTTGCTCTCATTGAGAAAGGTGCCGCGGCCTTGCTCAGCGCGCAGGATGCCTTCCTTTTCCAGGACCGCGATGGCGGCGCGCACGGTGTGCCGGTTGACGCCAAATCGGGTGGCGAGTTCAGCCTCGGCGGGTAAACGCTCGTTCGCAGTCATTCCGCTGAGAACCGATTGGCGGATCTGGTCGGCAACCTGTCGCCAAAGCGCAATCCCGGTCCGTCTTTGCAGCGTCGTCACGTGCGCTTTCCTTTCGTGATGTCACAGGCTCGTCATATCCAGAGGATAGGTGTACCTTAATTGATATGGTTGTCTAGATAAATAGACAAATAAGGAGTTTTCAATGTCGTTGGTGGAGAAGGTAGAGAGCGAGCCAGGTGGTGAGGGCGATGCCGGGCGGCGAAGGTTGCTGTCCGTGCTGGCAAAGGCGCCTGCCAAAGAGTTGCTTTCCTGCTGGAAGCAGACAGGCCTTGATCCATCGGTTGTACTGTTGCGCGGTCCTGAGTCCGGTCTCGTTGCGCTTCAGGGACGTGCGGGCGGAACCGGGCAGCCGTTTCATGTGGGCGAAGTGTCGGCTACCCGCGTGACCGTTCGGATCGGGTCGGGGCAGGTGGGGCACGCGATGATCAGCGGACGCGATGCGCGCAAGGCACAACTGGTCGCCGTGATAGATGCGTTGGCGCAGGATCCGGCTCAGGCCGAGATGATCGAGCGGGTGATTGTCGCGCCGCTTGAGCAGATGGCCAGTGAGGCGGACGCCAAGCTCCGCCAGGAAACCGCTGCGACACGGGTCAATTTTTTTACCATGGTGCGAGGAGAAGACTGATGCCGACTGCCACACACAGTTCCACCGTTTACGAGGGCGGGTTTTCAGATCCTGTCGGCGCGTCGCAAATCGTATTTCGGGCAGTGATGGACGCGATGGCGAAGCCGGGTTCGGTGCATCAATTGCCCTTCGTCACTGCGCCGCCCGCGCCCTTAGCGGCTTCCGCCGCTGCAGTGATTGCAACGCTGGCTGACGCCGATACGCCGGTCTGGCTTGATCCTGCGTTGATGAAAACGACCGACGTGCGTGACTGGATCGTGTTTCATACGGGCGCTCCGATTGCCGAACATCAATCGGATGCGAGTTTTGCGCTAGTGGCGGCGCCGCAAAACCTCTCGGCGCTGAACGGATTTTCGCTGGGCACCCAGGAATATCCGGATCGTTCGGCAACAGTCATTGTGCAGGTTTCGACATTGACCGATGGTGCCGTACTGACGTTGGAAGGTCCGGGGATCAAGGACCGTGCGTCGCTGGCGCCGGATCCCATGCCGCCACATTTCGAGTCGCAATGGCAGGCCAACCGTGCGGCCTTTCCACGCGGTATCGATTTGATCCTTGCTGCGCCGGACTGGGTGGCGGCACTGCCGCGCAGCACGCGTCTTGTCCGAATGGAGGCATAGTCATGTATGTTGCTGTCAAAGGCGGCGAAGCCGCTATCGCCAATGCCCATCGCCTGCTTGCTGCCAGGCGCCGGGGAGACACGGGTGTGCCGGGCCTGACGCTGGAACAGATTGCCGGGCAGTTGTCGCTCGCGGTTGACCGGGTGATGGGCGAGGGCTCGCTGTATGACCCGGAACTTGCAGCGCTCGCCATCAAGCAGGCGCGCGGTGATCTGATCGAGGCAGTGTTTCTGCTTCGTGCCTACCGCACAACCTTGCCACGGTTTGGACATTCCGCGCCGATGGATACGGGCAAGATGGTTGTCGAGCGGCGGATTTCGGCGATCTACAAGGATCTGCCGGGCGGGCAACTGCTGGGTCCGACATTCGATTACACCCACCGCCTTCTCGATCCGTCGCTGGCCCGCGATGAGTCCGTGGATGCGCCCGCAACTGCCGAGGACAGCGGCGAGAGGGTGACTCGCGTTTCCGACATTCTCGGCGATGAGGGACTGATCGAAGACGATGCGGCCGCCGACGTCTCCCGGCCGGTTGCCGACATCACACGGACGCCGACCGAATACCCGATGGGGCGGGACGCGCGGCTGCAAACGCTGGCGCGCGGTGACGAAGGATTTTTGCTGGCACTGGCTTACTCGACCCAGCGCGGCTATGCGCGCAGCCACCCCTTTGCCGGTGAAATCCGCATCGGCGAAGTCGATGTGGAGGTGATGATCCCGGAACTCGGGTTCACAGTGACAATTGGCCGGGTCAAGCTGACCGAATGCCAGATGGTCAATCAGTTTCAGGGCTCGGCCAAGGCGCCGCCGCAGTTCTCCCGCGGCTACGGGCTGGTGTTTGGACAAGCCGAACGCAAGGCGATGGCGATGTCGCTGTGCGACCGGGCGCTGCGCGCCTCCGAGCTGGGCGAAGACATTGTCGCGCCCGCGCAGGACGAGGAATTCGTGCTGTCGCATTGCGACAATGTGCAGGCGACGGGCTTTGTCGAGCACCTGAAGCTGCCGCATTACGTGGATTTTCAGGCTGAACTCGATCTGGTGCGCCGCATGCGCGCTGAGCATTTCGCCAGTGCCGCGAAGGCAGATGCCGACACCGCTGCGACTGATGACACGATGGAGGCCGCGGAATGAACGCGCTTATGCTAGACGATTCCTCACAAAGCTTGGCGAGCTACAATTTCGCCTATCTCGATGAGCAGACCAAGCGGATGATCCGCCGGGCGATCCTCAAGGGGATCGCCGTGCCGGGCTATCAGGTGCCGTTTGCCAGCCGCGAAATGCCGATGCCTTATGGCTGGGGCACCGGCGGGGTGCAGGTGACGGCCGCGATCATCGGGCGCGACGATGTGCTCAAGGTGATCGACCAGGGGGCGGATGACACCACCAACGCGGTATCGATACGGGCCTTTTTCGCCAAAACCGCCGGTGTTGCCACCACGACAGCGACGCCGGATGCCACCATCATCCAGACCCGTCACCGGATTCCCGAAACACCGCTGCATGCGGGACAGGTGCTGGTCTATCAGGTGCCGATCCCCGAGCCGTTGCGTTTTCTTGAGCCGCGCGAGACCGAGACCCGCAAGATGCATGCGCTTGAGGAATATGGGCTGATGCATGTGAAGCTTTACGAGGACATCGCCCGCAACGGTCGCATTGCCACCACCTATGCCTATCCGGTCAAGGTCGAGGGGCGCTATGTGATGGACCCGTCGCCGACGCCGAAATTCGACAATCCGAAAATGCACCAGTCCGAGGCGCTGCAATTGTTTGGTGCAGGCCGCGAAAAGCGGATTTATGCCATTCCGCCCTATACCGAGGTGGTCAGTCTGGATTTCGAGGATCACCCGTTCGAGATCCAGCATTTCGAACAGCCATGCGCGCTGTGCGGCGGCGGGCAGGTCTATCTCGACGAGGTGGTGCTCGACGACAAGGGCGGACGCATGTTCGTCTGTTCGGACACGGATTATTGCGAAAGCCGCCGAGCCGAGGGCCATCGTGGCGAGTTGCTTGGCGATGAGTCCGGGCTCGGTGATGAGGCTGAGCTGTGCGCCGAATCCACTACCGCAAAGGAGGCGATGTGATGAGCCTTTCGGAAACCCTTGAAACGCCTGTTGAGGGCCGCGCCGCTGCTGCCGCGCAGCCACTGCTCAGCGTGGAAGGCCTGACCCGGGTCTATGGCAAGCGTATCGGCTGCGCTGATGTGAGTTTTGACCTGTGGCCGGGCGAAGTGCTGGCGATTGTCGGTGAATCCGGGTCCGGAAAGACCACACTTCTCAACTGCATTTCGTCACGGATGACGCCGACCTGCGGAACGGTGAACTACCGCATGCGTGATGGGGTGAAGTCGGACATCTACAAGATGGCGGAAGCCGAGCGGCGCTATCTGATGCGTACAGACTGGGGCTTTGTGCACCAGAACCCGATCGACGGCCTGCGGATGACGGTGTCAGCCGGTGCCAATGTCGGCGAACGGCTGATGGCGGTGGGCAACCGGCATTACGGCAATATTCGCAACACCGCGATCGAGTGGCTTTCCCGGGTCGAGATCGACGAAGATCGCATCGATGATCAGCCGCGCACATTTTCCGGCGGCATGCGCCAGCGGCTGCAGATTGCGCGCAATCTGGTGACCGAGCCGAGGCTGGTGTTCATGGATGAGCCGACGGGCGGGCTCGA
>Ga0209344_10004562_pt1 | contig 12610 bp, 8 predicted proteins | sample Cruoilmetagenom6_FD_187293 | JGI IMG/M metagenome (GOLD analysis project Ga0209344, IMG submission 187293) | Oil polluted marine microbial communities from Coal Oil Point, Santa Barbara, California, USA - Santa Barbara Oil Seep Sample 6 (SPAdes)... | ecosystem: Environmental > Aquatic > Marine >...
GACGATAAAAAAGTGATTTTTTCTATGTCTGGTCTTACCAAGACCTTTCAGAATGCACAAACTCCAGTACTTAAGAATATTTATCTGAGCTTCTTCTACGGTGCTAAAATTGGTATTTTAGGTCTTAACGGAAGTGGAAAATCAACGTTGTTAAAGATCATCGCAGGGGTAGAAAAAAACTACCAAGGAGACGTTGTTTTTGCACCTGGTTATTCGGTTGGGTATTTAGAACAAGAACCCAAATTGGACGAGAATAAAACAGTTCTTGAAATTGTACGTGAAGGTGCTGCTGAAACGGTGGCCATTCTTGACGAATACAACAAGATCAACGATATGTTTGGTTTGGAGGAAGTATACAGTGATGCAGATAGAATGCAGAAGCTTATGGATCGCCAAGCGGTACTTCAAGATGAAATTGATGCTGCCAATGCATGGGAACTAGACACCAAATTAGAAATCGCGATGGATGCTTTACGCACGCCAGATGGCGACAAAAAGATTGGTGTACTTTCTGGTGGGGAACGTCGACGTGTGGCACTTTGTAGATTATTGCTTCAAGAACCAGACGTATTATTACTCGATGAGCCTACCAACCACTTGGATGCAGAAAGTGTTCATTGGTTAGAACATCATTTAGCGCAATATAAGGGTACGGTGATCGCGGTTACGCACGACCGTTACTTTTTAGATAATGTCGCTGGCTGGATTCTTGAATTGGATCGTGGTGAAGGTATTCCTTGGAAAGGAAATTATTCTTCTTGGCTAGATCAAAAGTCGAAACGTATGGCGCAAGAGAGTAAAACAGCATCCAAAAGACAGAAAACATTAGAACGTGAGCTCGAGTGGGTGCGTCAAGGAGCTAAAGGCCGTCAAACTAAACAAAAGGCGCGTTTAAATAATTACGATAAATTAATGAGTCAAGATCAGAAACAGCTTGACGAAAAGTTAGAGATTTATATTCCTAACGGTCCGCGTTTGGGAACAAATGTGATCGAAGCAATTGGTGTAAGCAAAGGCTACGATGATAAATTATTATACGAAAATCTAAATTTCAATTTGCCTCAAGCTGGTATTGTAGGAGTTATTGGTCCCAATGGTGCTGGTAAAACGACCATTTTCCGTATGATCATGGGTGAAGAAACACCCGATAAGGGAGAATTCAAAATTGGTGAGACAGCGAAGATCGCTTACGTTGATCAAGCGCACTCCAATATCGATCCAAGTAAAACGATTTGGCAAAATTTCAGTGACGAACAAGAATTGGTCATGATGGGAGGGAAGCAGGTTAACTCAAGAGCGTATTTAAGCCGATTTAATTTTAGCGGAAGCGAACAAAATAAGAAGGTAGAATTACTCTCTGGTGGAGAACGCAATCGTTTGCATTTGGCAATGACCTTAAAGGAAGAAGGAAATGTCTTGCTATTGGATGAGCCTACAAATGACTTGGACGTGAATACCTTACGAGCACTTGAAGAAGGTCTGGAAAATTTTGCAGGTTGTGCCGTGGTAATCAGTCACGACCGTTGGTTTCTAGATAGAATTTGTACGCATATTTTAGCATTTGAGGGAGACAGTCAAGTGTATTTCTTTGAAGGAGGCTTTAGTGAATACGAAGAGAATAAAAAGCAACGCCTAGGCGGTGACCTAATGCCAAAACGTATTAAGTACAAGAAATTGGTGCGTTAAGCTGTGTCGAACGACCCCAGAACTGGTTATGCCTCATGTAGCCTTAAAGTATGAGCAAAAGACTATTCTATATTATATTTTATCTACTATCTCCATTGAATTTTTATTTAGCGATTAGTCTGATGCAATCAATAGAAGAACCTGATCCATTAATAGATTGTGTTCCTTTATTGTACACCAATATTTGCGTATCACAGACATTACTTATAATCTTTATTGCTTTGATAACATTGATAGGAATGTTTTTATTTTACAATAGGCACAAAATTATAAAAACGGACTCGTAGTGAGCTAATATGCAGTAACGGAAAAAATCATTTTATCTCCAATATTACTCAATGACCAATCGTTTAGTAAACTGATTTCCATTAGTAGTAATCTGCACCAAATAGATTCCGCCATGGAGATCACTAATGGTAAATGTTTTTTCTTCGGAAGGATTCAGCATTCCGTTATAAAGTGTTTTGATCTTTTTGCCCTGAATATCGAATAACCCAATAGTTGCTTCGGAATTTAGCGCATGCTTGATAGAAAATTGATCGGTTGCCGGATTGGGATACAGCGCGATCATTTCCGAAGTGCGCTGCATATCATTTACATTTAGAGCGTAATTACTTAAATCATACTGGTGCATCGACCTTCCGAAGGTACCCGCATATAATATACTTGTAGCTTCATGTAACTTGAGATCACGAATGATAGTAAGTGGTAGGTTATTACCCAAAATGGTCCATGACCCGCCGTCATTTGAAGAGTACCAAACGTTGAGGTCTGTTGCCAATAACAGGAGTCCCCGCGCTTCGTCTATAATAATATCATTCGCTGGAATACTGGGTAAATTGGAAGAAATATCACTCCATGTTTGTCCGCCGTCAATCGTTTTAAACACATGCGGATCATAATCAAGAACGCCAAAGCCAGAGATCGTCACATATGCGATGTTGTCATCATTTGGAGAAACCGCGATAGCTGTAATGTAGCGATCGGGTAAACCATTGCTAATGTTGTCCCATGTAGTACCACCATCAAAAGTAACTTGCAGATTTCCATCATCGCTTCCTGTATAGATGGTATCTAAATTTAGATGAGAAGTTCCAATCGCTGTGATCGTTCCGTAAGACAGCGAACCACTTGGGTGCAGACCATCCGTAAGATCGGGGCTAATTGACGACCATAGGGCAGCTTTATCGGAGACATACAAACGCTGTGTTCCGCAGTAAACTGTTTCCGAATCAAAACTTGAGAGTTCAATGGGCGTGTTCCAGTTATTTCGATCTCCAGCATCAATACCGCTGGTAGCAGAGCTAAAATTGAGACCGCCGTCTGTAGAGCGACCAATATTTCCATACTGTGACTCCACATAGATATAATTATTATCGTTAGGGTCAACACGTACGTGGAAACCATCACCACCCCAAATCGCATTCCAGTCGTTTGTGCCTGCTGTTGTTGTTCTAATGGTGTTATTGTCTTGTGTTCCGCCATAAAGACGTTCAGGCTGCAGATTATCAACCTCAATATTATAAAACTGTGTGATAGGAAGATTGGTGAATTTAATCCAGCTATTTCCGCCATTCTCAGAGATATAGGCACCGCCGTCATTTCCTGCAACCACCATGTTTGGGTTGTTCGTAGAAAATTCCATGGCGTGATGATCTACGTGCATTCCCGAAATCGGACTCCAAAGTGCTCCATCATTATTTGTTCGATATAGGGATTGGCCAAGGACCCAAAGTTGCGTGGGGTCATTTGGGTTTACCCGAATGTTTCCGAAGTACCAACCAAAACTAGCATCTATAAAGGTGATGGATGCTGTGTTTATTTCGTTCCAAGTAGAACCATTGTCGGTTGATTTGTAGATGGCGTCAAACGAATTTGTAATCTCATTGGTTGTGTAACGCGCATAAACTGTGGATGGTTCTGCCGCTGAAATGGTTAACCCAATACGTCCACGTTCTATTGAAGGCGCGGGCAATCCGTTTGCCACGCCCAATTCGGTCCAAGTGTCGCCACCATCTAAAGAGCGGTGTACAGCTGAAGTTTCTCCGCCATAGTCACGTTGCCATGGCTCACGTGTTCGTTCCCACATGGCTGCAAAAAGGATGTCGGGGTTTACGGGATTCATAGCAACATCAATCGCTGCCGTTGAATCTGTGACAAATAGAACCCGTTCCCAAGCTGCACCGCCGTTGAGCGTTTTATAGATTCCGCGATCATCATTTTTACCATATAATTGACCCGTAGCAGCTGCAAAAACGCGATCTGGATCTGTTGGGTCAATAACAATACGACCAATATGGTTACTGTTAGGTAGGCCTACATGGGTCCAACTTTCGCCAGCATCGCTACTACGATATACACCATCGCCAAAAAAGGCGCCCGAAGTAGCGCTTCCATTGGCTTCTCCAGTTCCAACATAAATAATGTTCTCATTTGAGGGTGCGATGGCAATATTTCCGATAGACGGTTTCCCGATACCATCAAAGACCGCGTTCCATGTTTGTCCGCGATCTGTAGTTTTAAACACACCGCCTACAGGCGTGGTCACAAAAAAAGTATCATCATCGGAGGGGGAAATAGCGATATCGGTAATTCTACCACCTGTATTTAAAGGACCGATCAATTCCCAATCTGTTCCTTGATTTTCAGGTCGCTCGGAAAGAATCGCTCGTGTTTGTAAGACGGCCTTTTCCATCGCTTTTTTATTAATGAAGTTGTTGGGATAGGCACGTTGATTATACATCCATTCATGCGGAAACTCCTTTGCGAGTTCTTGCTGTGATGGGTCTTTTTTTTCGGTTTGACACGCCAATAAAGTGGATAAAAATAGTACAGCGATTAAACCGAATTTGGTGCGAGAGGTGAATTGTATTTTCATAACTTCTTTTTTCTGAAGGGATGGCTTCCTTACAAATGTAATGGATACCGATAAAAATGCTAGGACAATCTATTAGAAAATAGAATAAGACCAAATAATTTAAGGCTGTTTAAAGGGTTTTACATCATTTTCGAAGGTTTTTACCGTTTGAAAATGCGCCTAAAACAAGTATCTTTAGCTTTTTAAAATTAGCAACTATGAAATTATCATTACCTATCTTTTTTATATCCTTTTTTCTTTTTAATTCCAGCATCTACGGGCAGATGCAAAAACCTTTCGAATACTTAGATGTTTTTCAGTTAGAATATACGGGTGATCCACAGATTTCTCCAGACGGAAAGACGATCATCTATCGCAGAACAGGTTTTGATATTATGGAGGATAAAAGTGCTGGTAATTTATGGTTGGTTACTTCCGACGGAAAAAAGCATCACAAATTAACAACGCGTGAGGGAAATGAAAGCAACGCGCGATGGTCTCCTAGTGGTGATCGAATTGCATTTGTAAGTGCTTCGGAAGCAGGAAGTGAGATCTATATGTATTGGATGGAAACAGGTTCTTTGGCTAAATTAACACAGCTAGAGAACAGTCCGTCGAACTTAACATGGTCTCCAGACGGAAAAAAGATCGCTTTTACGATGAATGTCAATGAAAAAGCGCCTGTTTTGGTGAAAATGCCAGCAAAACCGAAAGGAGCTAAATGGGCGAAGAAGCCTAGAATAACAGATCGTTTAAAGCATGAAGCAGATGGTGCAGGATATTTAAAGCCAGCGTTTAAGCATGTTTTTATGATTCCTTCGGAAGGAGGAAGTCCGCGTCAACTTACTTCGGGTAATTATAACCACGGAGGCTCTTTATCATGGTCTGGCGATGGCTCAAAGATCTATTTTTCAGCCAACCGAAACCTAGATTGGGAATATGCCTTCAGAAATTCAGAAATCTACGGAATCAACCTAATTACAGGTTTGATAGAAACACTCACGGATCGAAATGGTCCAGATAGTGCACCGATGGTTTCGCCAGATGGAAAACACATTGCCTATTTGGGGTATGAGGATAAGGTGCAAACATATCAATTGCGTCAATTACAGGTAATGAATACCAATGGGGCCAATAAGCGATTGGTCTCTGGCGACCTAGACAGGAGTATTAGCGATGCTGTTTGGGATGCCGAAAGCAAAGGCTTTTATGTGACCTATGATGATCGTGGGAAGACCAAACTAGCGCATATGACGCTCAATGGAAAAGTAACTGATATTGTGAACAATGTAGGAGGAACTACTTTGGGAAGACCGTATTCGAGTGGTAGTTTTTCAGTAAGTAAGGATGGGAAGATCGCCTATACGATTTCGCATTACGACAGACCTGCCGATGTTGCTATCGTTGACAAAAACAATAAGAAAGCTGCTATATTAACCGATATCAACGAGGATTTGTTATCGTACCGTGAGATTGGGCGTGTAGAAGAGGTTTGGTACAAGTCAGGTGTTGATGGGCGTGATATTCAAGGTTGGATCGTGTACCCACCACGTTGGGACAAGCGTAGAAAATATCCATTGCTTGTAGAAAATCACGGGGGGCCTATTCTAAATTATGGCGATCGTTTTTCAGCAGAAATACAACTCTATGCAGCGGCAGGATATATGGTTTTTTATCCCAATCCACGTGGAAGTACTGGCTATGGAGAAGAATTTGGTAATTTACTATATAATAATTATCCAGGAAACGACTATAACGACGTCATGGATGGTGTTGATTTTGTACTATCTAAGGGTAAGGTAGATCCAAATAGGTTGTATGTTACTGGCGGGAGTGCTGGTGGTATTATGACGGCTTGGATGATTGGTAAGAACAATCGTTTTAAGGCTGCTGTTGTAGCAAAGCCTGTAATGAATTGGATCAGTAAGACGTTGGTAGCTGATAATTATTATGGTTATGCAGATTCTCGTTATCCGGGACAGCCTTGGGAAAACTTTGAAAACTACTGGAAATTCTCACCGATTTCACTGGTGGGTAATATTGAAACGCCAACCATGGTCATGGTTGGGATGGATGACCTTAGAACGCCCCCTTCCGAAGCAAAACAACTATATCACGCCTTAAAGTTACGAAAGATAGAAACTGTTTTGGTTGAAATACCTGAAGCCTCTCATGGTATTGCGGCGCGCCCGAGCAACTTGATCACCAAGGTAGCCCATACCTTAGCGTGGTTCGAAAAGTACAAGTAATTACATCAGATCGAGTAAAAGAGATAGTTTTACAAGGTCTGAAATTGTATTTAGATTAAGCTTTTTGTAAATATTCTTTCGATGCGTTTGTACCGTGTGATTGGAAATGTGCAGACAGCAAGCGATCTCTTTGGTTTGTAATCCATCGGCGATCAATTTTACAATGGTCTTTTCCTGTGAGGTTAATGCTTTGATATTTTCTGGAGTGATTCCTTTTTGACGAAGATCTTGGATCATTCGCGCAAAGGAACGATTCACCTTGTCTAATTTCGAAATAAGAAATTGCTCCTGATGGAGAAAACGAACACGCTCTTCAGAGATGTGATTTAAGAATACGATCAGTTCAGTTTGGGGAGTATTCAAGGAAGGAGTGAGGGAATCTTCTTTTCTTAAAAACACCGTTGTTGGGGGCATCATGTTCATAATGAGATGTGATAATTAGTAGTTTAGTTACTACTAAAACTACGGCATCTTATTTTCTTAACACGATTAATACCAGTGGTTTGTCACTAACTACATGTTTGCCGTCACCATCAACAGGGGGGTTATCTGACTTGCGTCATGAACTACACGTTTTGTGTAGGCGATTTGATGAGTAAAATTTCTTTGAGTTTTGGCTTGCAGGTTCTTGATAGGGGTAACCAGGTTCCATCTTCCAACATGATCTTTGTAGAATTTATGATGCGAATGAATTTTAAATTGACTACATACGATTTATGTATTTGGGCAAATCCTTTTGGTTGTAATTGTTCGATGCAATTTTTTAAGGTGTCTCGATCAATTTCCGGTTTGGGATTCCCTTCACTAAAAAATTCGAGATAATGTCCGTCAGATTTTATATACTGAAGTTTATCTGTTTTTATAACCGCTTTGCTTTTTAGGTGTAATAATGACGCCGGATTTGCATCGTCATTGCTGTAGGCTTTTAATTCCTTCCGAAGCACTTCCAATTCCTTTTTAGAATCGCTATTTCGTTTAACGAGTAAAAAAATAAGCAGCGCCAATACAACGAGCACTATGAGTACGATAAAAGTGGTTGATTGAAAAAGGGCCTTATCGCTATTTAAACCTTCAATTGTTTTGTCTTTTTCTTTCACCTGATGTTTGGTTACTATTTCGGTTAGATTCTTGGCATTCTCAGCTTTTAGCAATTGATCTTCAATTGTTTTTACATCTTTTAAATAGGTGTTAGAGCGCTTGTAGTTCCCCAAAGCCTCATGTGCCGTAGCAAGCAATTCATATGCGCCTTTTTGTTTATTCGAAAGATTTAATTTTTTGGAGATCACCACGCTACTGTCCAAATAAGCAATGGCCTTATTGTGTTGTTGTTTCTGAATAAAGCTATCACCCATCAGTAATAAGACATCGCAGGCTCCCACTTCATTGTTGGTCGCTTTAAAACCTGCACGTGCTTTTGCATAATAGTAGAATGCGCTATCCTGTTGGTTTTCATTCATAAAAGTGCGTCCAACATTTTGATATGCCAAATATTCCCCGCGTTTCAGATTTTTGCTTTTGTAATGCGGAATGATCTTTTGAAGATAGTAACGTGCCGAATCATACTGTTTTAGCAGGTTGTGGTTTACCGAAAGATTGTTATAAATACGATATTCGTCAACGATATTGTTGCTTCTTTTTGCAATGCGAAGTCCTTCATGAAAGCTTTTACTAGCTTGCTTCGGATTATCAAGCCCAGATTGTGCAATGCCTATATTCATTAGAACGCTTGGTTTTTTATTATCGCTTCCAAGGCTGTCCCAAAGATGAAGTGCTTGTTTGTAATAATTAATTGCACCCGTGAAATTTGATTTATTTTTTTCGCCTATACCGAGACTGTTATAGGCTAAGGCTAGGTTGTCGTAATCTTGATTAGCCAATGCGATATCACGAACGTACTTAAACCCAGCTTGCGCACTGTCGCCAACACCTTTTCGGCCATAGGAGGTCGCTCTATTAATTAACACTTGCAAGGTATTGGTGTATTCGTATTTTAGCCCTTGTTCTTTATATAATAGTGCCGAATCGCAATAAACAATGCTTTGATCCATATCACCCTTTCGATATTGCGCGTACCCCTTTAAAATATATCCTTTGATCATCCCACGAAGATGCTGCGAAGGACGGGCCTTTTGAAGAATGCTATTTCCGTAATGGTCTAAACTGTCTGGATATTGTGCAAACTGACTGGAATGCTCAATCAGGGCTTCGATCTGTTTGTCAACAATATTTTGGGCATTGGTAAGGAAAGTCGTCCCTAAAAAAAATATAAAAATAAAATAGCGGACAACGCGATTTAGTTGGGGCATGCGAGGAGTAGGGTTAGTGTGCTAATTAAACCCTAAAATATAAAAAAATAACTAAAGTTCATTTGGAAAAACGTAAGAACTATAAGATCAATCTGTTATAGATTATTCGTTAGGATACCAATCGAGTTGAACAACTTCAATTTCGTTTGAAACGCTTGATTTTTTAATTAATGCAGCAAAGCCGTTTACGTCGCTTAAACCTTCCGTGCCACGATAGTGATATGGATAGACTTGCTTTGGTTTAAAATCGGTTACAGCGCTAGCTGCACTTTGAACGGTCATGGTGTAGGGCAAGTTCATACACACAAAAGCTACATCGATATTTTGCAGCGATCGCATTTCTGGAATATCTTCGGTATCTCCCGAAATATAAACACGGAATCCATCTTTTTCAATGACATAGCCATTACCGCGACCTTTTTCATGAAATTTTAATGCTTCCTCCCGAAGGTTATACATAGGAATAGCTTCAAACGTAAAGTCGTTTAAGTCTTGAACACTAGTCTTCTTATCGTTTTCAAGGATTTGAGTGTGTTTTTGTAATTCGGAATCCATCTTGCTGGTTACCGCTTTTGGAGCAATAATTCGAGTTTTATCTGCAAGCACAGCGTTTAATGTTTCGGTATTAAAGTGATCTCCGTGAATATCTGTGATCAAAACAAGATCTGGCTTTGGCTGGTTCTCAAAAGCTTCTGCGCCACCTACAGGATCAACGTAGATGGTTTTACCGTCCCAGCGAAGCACCATGGTCGCGTGTGAAATGGGCGTAATTTTAAAGTCGGTTGCTGTAGCTGCTATTGGTTCTTCTGAAATTACTTCGGAAGATGAATTAACAGCTTCTTCAGCAGTATTTTGATTGTTTTTACATGCGGTAAAGGGCAATAAGGCAAGCGCAATGATGGCTAACTGTTTCATGGTAATTTCTTTTTTCAGAAAGTTAGTGACATTTCCGAAGAGAAAAATACTGTTTTACAATTCTTTAACGCAATACTATTTGTTTTTGAGTAATTCTAAGAAAGCACTTCTTCGATTTCTTGAAACAGGTATTTTATAATTTTCAGAAAGTAGTATGTAGCCTTCATTCAGGTATTTCTCGATATGATTCAGGTTGATGAGATATGATTTATGTACCAAATAAAACTCATTATTTTCCAAAAGTTTTTTAAAATGACCAATACTTTGAGAACTTAATAGGGTCCTTTTATCTTGCACATGAATTTTTGTGTAGCCATCAGTACCTTCACAATGCAGAATATTTTTAATGGCGATAAACTCTAATCCGTCTTGAGCGGGAATTATAATTTTTTTGTCTTGAAATTTCTGTACACCTAAATTTTCGATCAACTGCTTATTCTTGAACAGGGCAGTTTTGTTTTCTATATTCGTAAGTGCCTTTTGAACGGTCGCTATTAGATCTTGATTGTCGACAGGTTTTACTAAGTATCCAATGGCACAGTGATTAATGGCGTCAATGGCGTAATGATCGAAAGCCGTGACAAAGATGACCTCAAAACTTGGGTTTTCTATTGTTTTTAGTACGTCAAACCCAGTCATTTCTGGCATGGCAATATCTAAGAACACAATATCTGGATTGAGTTTGGCGATAACCGACCGAGCTTCGGAAGGATGTTTAATGGTTGTAATTACCTCTATTTGCGGACAAAAGCGTTCTAGTTTATTTTGAAGAATAGCTAAAGCCTTTGGTTCGTCGTCAATAAGTATGGCTGAGATTTTCATTCTGCAAAAATTTGATTGAGCGTTAGAGTTATACTTGTTCCTTGTTTGTTTGTTTTTGGAAAGGCTTCGGCAAGATCAACAATGGAGTAATCAACATTCCATTGTTTACTCAAGGTAAGCAATTCTAGTCGTTCCGTAATTATTTCAGTGGCGTGAGATTCTTTTGACGCGTTGGCAGAATGTGTTTTTACACTATTCGCTTGGTTAATACCAATACCGTCATCTTCTACAATGGCTTGAAAACTAAATTCGTCAATATATTTAAAGTGAACTATAACTTTTCCTTTGCCTTGTTTATGAAAAATCCCATGATTTATTGCGTTCTCAACGATGGGTTGTAAGATCATAGCAGGGAGCATCTGCTCGTCAGGATCGAGTTCCTTGTCTATAATTATTTCAAAAGAGACCTTGTCTTCAAAGCGTAGTTTTTCAATTTCAAGATAGTGGGTGAGCAGTATAATTTCTTCGGAAATGGTAACTTGCTCTTTTCGAGAAAAATCGAAGAAGAGTCGGATGAGTTTAGAGAACTTCACCAGATAGTTTTCTGAGATCTCAACTTCGTTTCTTTGAATATAATATTGGATTGCATTTAAGGAATTATGGACAAAATGAGGATTCATTTGCCCGCGTAAAGCGTTTAATTCGGCAGTATGAACCCGTCTTTGATGTTCTAGTTGGGATGCCAATTTCTCGTTGACTAATTTATTTTTTTTGGACATAAATACGGCGAATAAAGCCACCACAGCAATTATGATAGCAACTAAGATAATTGCCAACGCTAAAAAAATAGTATTTATATTCATTTCCTCTGGTTACATAAAAAGCCTTTAGTAAAGCAGCCGTATTGTAAGATATTTAATATAGAAAGAACGGCATAAATTCCTGTTCGGTCAAAATTTTCGAAACTAAGTAAAAATTGAATTGGTATATACCCCATATGAAATAAAAGCAAACCTGTAGTTATCCAAAAAGCAGGAGTTTTTAAATAATGTATTATTTGTTCTTGCTGCAGTAAGGAAGCGAAATAAAGAACAACCAAGATTAATATAATTGTTGTTCCTGTATAGACATGAATATTTAAAAAGGAATGAATTGGATCTTCTATAAAAAGACTAGTCAATAAACCAATTACGTATAAAGCAAGCAAGGCATTTATAACTTTTTTATAGGGAATGATCTTTGAGAACCAAAAGAGAAAGAAGGAATAGGTAACTAGATCATAAATATTATACAAGGCATAATTACCAAGATCGCTATAGGTTAGTATTTTGGCTATTACTTCATTGATCATAATATAGATCAAGTAAAATAGAAAGTACCGTTCGGTAGTGTGTTTAATAAATTCCCACCGATAAATTATAGCCCAAAGTGCAACACCTTGGGCCATGGTTATTAGTATTTGAAGTAACTCGTTCATATAGGATCTTATTTCGAAAGTACGGCTTTGATCGTATACTTTAAAACATTATTGATTTCCACTTCCATTTCCACCTACATGACCTTTGTTATAATATGCAGATTGAGGTATTGGTGCTAATTGATCGAAAGCAATGGGTTGAGATAGTTTTGCTTCATTGGGAGCACCTACTGCACGCATAAATACAGTGCTAACCGGAATTCCATTTTCATTTAGCTTTGCTGCTTTATAGATTCTAATTCCTAGATTACTATATTGTTGCTGTGTTGCAGTTGCTTCTGCAAGTGCAATAAACTTTTTTAAATCTTCAAGATCAAAGGTCACATGCGACTTATCTGATGCTGCCTGTGGAAAACTG
>Ga0209344_10004563_pt1 | contig 12608 bp, 11 predicted proteins | sample Cruoilmetagenom6_FD_187293 | JGI IMG/M metagenome (GOLD analysis project Ga0209344, IMG submission 187293) | Oil polluted marine microbial communities from Coal Oil Point, Santa Barbara, California, USA - Santa Barbara Oil Seep Sample 6 (SPAdes)... | ecosystem: Environmental > Aquatic > Marine...
CCAAGCGCCCTGAAATGGCATAGCGTTCGGCTGTTACAAGGGACGCCATACCTTTGTTTCCCAGTTTCGCATAGGCGACCGCAAGGTCGCGCATGACGCGGATATCGCGGCCGTCACGCGACCGCGCCTTTACCAAAGTACTCAGCGCCTTTTTTGTCTGGCCCTGCGCGAGCAAAGCGCGCCCGTAAGAGCCTAATATCAATGGGTTGTTGGGCGCGCTATTGACGGCGCGGGCATAGGCGGCTGTGGCAGGAGAAAACTGCCTGTTTTCCATCAGGATTTGTCCGCGCAATTCGTGATAATAGGGATCATTGGGGCGTGCGGCGATGGCTTTGTCCATGGCGGCCAATGATTTGCGCAGATTCGAACGACGGTGCCATGCGACGGCCTCGCGCATGTATCCTACGTCGCGGAACTTGGATTTTTTAGCCTGCCCCAATGTCCACTTAGGTGAACGTTTGAATGCGGACAATTTACCCTTTGCCCGTGCAAACCAATAGAGATCGTTCTCGGAGGGTTTGTATTTACCACTATGGGCCGAAGCCAACCCCTTGAGCACACGATACCGGTCCGCTGACAAGGGGTGGGTGCGAGCATAAGGATCTTGACGCGCGGCAGACAGTGCTTCTTGCCCGCGAAAAATATCCATGACTTCTGCAGCACCTGATGGATCCCGGCCAGCACGAAGCATGTAACGTACACCGGCGTGATCGGCAGATCCTTCTTCGGCGCGGGTGTGCGAGAAAAATAAACGGGTGGTGGTGTTGGTTATCCCGAGGGCTGCCGCACCTGCGGCTTCACCGTTTCCAGAAAGCGCGCCTGCGGCCGCGGCCAAGGCAACGCCAAGTCCTGCTGCTGTCCGGGCATTGCGTAAATTGACGGGGCGCCGCACAAGGTGCCCGTTCGCAATGTGTGCCGCTTCGTGTGCAATGACAGATTGCAACATTTGCGGAGATGTCATTTTCAGGATCAGGCCTGAATGGATGAAAATATTGTCCCGGTCGACCACAAAGGCATTCAGATGGCGGTCATCAATCACAAGGATACTCATGCGGGACGGGCTCAGGCCTGCCGCCTTCAAAATCGGCGAAGCCAATTGTTTCAGTGCATATTCGATGTCAGGGTCACGCAATAGCGTCAATGCACGCACGGGCTGTGCAATTGTTACCGCGAACGTCGCGATTAAGAGAAACAGTCGGACAAGTTGCATTGACGAAGCGCTGCTTTCCTTGTGAAACGATAATGGTCGAGGGTAGTTTAGGAACAAAGATATGCGAAACTCAACCCGATCCAAGGTCGATCCCTTTATCGTGATGGATGTGATGGAAGCCGCGCGTCGTGCTGAAGCATCCGGGCGTCACATCATTCACATGGAGGTGGGCCAGCCGGGCACACCGGCACCGCAAGGCGCACGTGATGCGTTGACCCATGCAATGGCCAAGGATGCCATGGGTTACACAGTGTCCTTGGGGATACCTGCGTTGCGCAAACGTATCTCTGAACTCTACCGGGATTGGTATAATCTTGATATTTCTCCCGAACGTGTGGTTGTCACGCCGGGATCGTCAGGCGCATTCATTCTGGCGTTCACCGCGTTGTTTGATACTGGAGCACGTGTTGGAATTGGTGCGCCGGGGTACCCGTCGTATCGACAGATTTTGCGCGCACTTGACCTGATACCGGTGGATATAGAAACGGCAGCGGAAAATCGCCTGCAACCAACGCCTAATGATCTTGTCGGGCTTAACCTTGACGGGTTGATGGTGGCGTCTCCTGCGAATCCGTCTGGTACGATGCTAAACCGCGACGCCCTCAGCGCGTTAATGGGAGCGGCGGCAGAGCAGGGTGCATCGTTTATCAGCGATGAAATTTATCACGGGATCGAATACGAAGCGAAAGCCGTCAGCGCGCTTGAAATCAGCGACGAGGCGTATGTTATCAATTCGTTTTCCAAGTATTTTTCGATGACGGGATGGCGCGTCGGGTGGATGATCGTGCCCGAGGATCATGTCCGCGTGATTGAACGCCTTGCGCAAAACCTGTTTATTTGCCCGCCCCACGCTAGCCAAATCGCCGCATTAGCGGCGATGGATTGTGACGACGAATTGCAGATCAACATGGATGTCTATCGCGCCAACCGCCAGCTGATGTTGGACGGTTTGCCCAAAGCAGGGTTTGATCGGATCGCACCGCCGGACGGCGCGTTTTATGTTTATGCTGATGTTGCGCATTTAACGGATGACAGTCGTGCGTTTGCTGCCGAAATTCTCGACAAGGCTGGTGTGGCGGTGACGCCGGGATTGGATTTTGATCCAATACGTGGTCACGGGACGTTACGGTTTTCTTACGCACGATCGACTGAAGACATCCAGGAAGGTTTGCGGCGACTGGCCGATTTTATGGCACAACGTCAGGGCGGCAATCGGCCCTCGTCGTGACGCACATGGGATGTTATAGTGTCCAAAAATGGCTGGGCTAGAATTCCGGCAAGATGGCGAGTGAGCAGGATGATCAAAGCGGTGTTGGCCCTGATAGTAGCGTTAGGCGTGGCAACTTTTGCCATGGCGCAAGGGTTTAGCGGCCTCGCCCGTGTGGATGTTGAAAACAGCACAATTGCCGGATCGCGTCATTCTGTCGAGATTGACCTCGCGCTTAGCCAGGGCATTCCTTACCGGGTTTTTACACTCTCGGATCCGGCCCGATTAGTCATTGATTTTCGCAAAGTGGACTGGTCCGGCGTTCATCCTCTGAACCTGTTGAATACCAAAAACGTCAGCGACGTGCGCGTTGGCGGGTATCTTCCCGGATCGTCCCGCCTTGTTGCTGACCTCAATGGGCCGTTTATTCTTGAAGTTGCCGACATGCGCCTGAACGAAGAAACCGGGGCCGCGCATTTGCAAATCCGGCTGGAGCGTGGATCCCAAGAAGATTTTACCGTTACTTCGGGTGTACCAACATCGACAATCTGGGATTTTCATCCAGAAGGTGAAATTGCGACAGATGAACCAATTCGTTCGGAACATACCCCCATGGTCATCGTGTTGGACCCTGGTCACGGTGGTATCGATCCCGGAGCCGAAGTCGGCGATATCGTGGAAAAAGACCTGATCCTAAGCTTTGCTCGGCAGTTGAAGGAAACATTGCTGCGCAGTGGCGAGTTTGAGGTGGTTCTGACCCGTAACGATGACAGTTTTGTTTCACTGGAACGGCGCGTGGCGATTGCACATCGTATCGGCGCGGATGTGTTTTTATCACTGCACGCGGATTCCTTGGGCGAGGGCGGTGCCCGCGGCGCCACGATTTATACTTTGTCAGAAAGCGCCTCGGACGCGGCAAGTGCCGCCTTGGCAGAACGTCATGACCGCGAGGATATGTTGGCCGGTGTGGATTTGACAGGCACGGATGACGTGGTGGCTGACATTCTGATGGATCTTGCGCGCATGGAAACCCAACCGCGCGCCGATTTGTTGGCGCGTGCGCTTGTGCTGGGTATCCGTGAGATGAAGCTGCCGCTCAATTCCCGCCCGTTACGTGGCGCGAGCTTTTCTGTGTTGAAATCACCGGATATTCCTTCAATTCTTCTGGAATTGGGGTTCCTTTCCAATGATCGCGACCTCGGCAACCTTAACGACCCAGAGTGGCGCAACCGCATGGCGGTGGCGATCAGTGACGCATTGAAGGCGTGGATCATTGCAGACGCAACCGCGAAAGAGCTAGTACGTCAATGAAAATGCGCGGAAATCGGCGCACATGGGTGCAGGTTCTGTTTTGACGTCGGTCGGGTGCGTGCCTATATGAATGAATAACGTGTGAGCGGGGGCGAAAGTGCTCAGATCAATACTAACACTTTTTGGAACGATTTTCAGCCTTCTTACCATGGGTCTGATGATGGTTGCGCTCAGCATTGGCGCGATCTTTTACATCTATGGCCGCGATCTGCCCAGCCACCAAAGCCTTGCCAATTATACACCGCCCACCATCAGCCGGATTTTTTCGGGCGAAGGGCGGATCATTGATGAGTTCTCAAAAGAACGGCGGCTGTTTACGCCTGCCGAAGAAATCCCAACCCTGATCAAACAGGCATTTATTTCCGCCGAAGACAAAAATTTCTACAGCCATTCGGGGTATGATACGCGGGGCATCGCTGCGGCGATGGTTGAGGCCGTTCGAACACGCGGCAAAACTGTGCGTGGTGCGTCGACCATAACGCAACAGGTTATGAAAAACTTCTTGCTGTCCGGGGACCGAAAACTTGAACGTAAGATCAAGGAATTGATCCTTGCCACACGGATCGAGGGCACACTCAACAAGGAGAAAATCCTCGAGCTTTACCTGAACGAAATTTTCCTTGGCCAAAACAGCTATGGAGTCGCCGCCGCGGCCCAGACGTATTTCAACAAATCTTTAGGTGACCTAACGCCACACGAAGCGGCGTTTTTGGCCAGTATGCCCAAAGCGCCAAGTGATTATCATCCGGTGCGACAGGCGGACCGCCTTAAAACGCGCCGAAATTTTGTGCTCAGGGAAATGACCGAGAACGGGTATATTACTCAGGCCGCCTATGAGGTTGAGGTCGAAAAGCCGCTTCGCTCTGTACAAAACGGTGATTTTGAACCTTTCAGCAATTCGTTGCCGCCGCGTGATTACTTTACAGATGAAATCCGTCGTCAGCTGAGCCGCGATTTTGGCGAAGGCGAATTTTTCACAGGTGGTCTGAGTGTACGTGCTACACTTGACCCTGAAATGCAGGTTGAGGCGGCTTTGTCTTTGCAAGCTAAGTTGGAAGAATACGACCGCGCGCGCAAAAAATGGATCGGTACCGGCAAGACACTGCCAGTCGAAGTGCTGGCAAGCGAAGAAAAGTGGCGCGAGGCGTTAACGAATGTCGATGTAGCGCGTGACATCAAGCTTGGCGGCCAATGGTATCCGGCGGTCGTTCTGAACATCGAAGACAAACGTATGACCATGGGCATTGAAGGCGTCGTTCCCACGGACGCCGAACCGTCGCTTGTGCCACGCAAGGACATCGGCTGGCTGCCCGGGAATTTCCAGAAAACCTTTACTGTGGGTGATGTTGTTCACGTGCGCCGGATGGTCGACAAGAACGACGAGTTTGTCCGCTGGACACTACGGCAGGTTCCCGAGGTGCAGGGCGGGTTCATGGCGATGGACGTCAATACCGGCCGTGTGATTGCGATGCAGGGTGGGTTTTCCTACCAAAACTCGGTCTTCAACCGTGCAACCCAAGCCAAACGCCAACCGGGATCAAGCTTTAAACCGTTCGTTTACGCATCAGCACTTGATAGCGGGTACACGCCTGCAACGATCGTCATTGATGCCCCGATTGAAATCGACACGCCACAAGGTCTGTGGCGGCCTCGCAATTCGTCTAATAAGTTTTATGGCCCGACGCCATTGCGCACCGGGATTGAACAATCACGGAACCTGATGACCATTCGCCTCGCTCAAGAGGTGGGAATGGACACTGTTGCATCTTATTCAGAACGCTTTGGCGTCTACGACAACCTTGGCCCGTATCTGGCCAACTCGCTTGGATCACAGGAAACCACACTGTTTAACATGGTTGCCGCCTATGCGATGTTTGCCAACGGTGGCGAACGGGTTGAACCCACATTGGTGGACCGGGTGCAGGACCGGTATGGCCGCACAGTGTATCGCCATGATCCCCGTCGTTGCGTGGATTGTAGTGATCCGTCGATCCCCCCAACACGTGGTCCACGGATTGTGTCGGATCGCGAGCGGGTGATGGATGCGATCACTGCCTATCAGCTGACGTCGATGATGCGCGGCGTTGTGCAGCGCGGTACGGCGGCGGGCAACGTGCGTTTGGACGTGCCGGTGGCTGGTAAGACAGGCACCACAAATGATGCGCGTGACGTCTGGTTTATTGGCTTCACCAGCAACATCGTTGCCGGGTGTTATATCGGGTTTGACCAACCACGCGGCATGGGTCGTGGGGCATATGGTGCCGGAATGTGCGGCCCGGTGTTTACGCAATTCATGCGCAAAGCCACCGAAAAATATGGTGGTGGTGAATTTGAGATACCGTCGGGCGGGCATTTCATCAAAATCGACCGCTACACTGGTGCGCGCCTGCCGGATAATGCCAGCGGGGCTTATGTGGTCGCGGAATATTTCCGCGATGGCGAAGACCCGATCTTTGGCCTGTCTTATGATGGTGGTTTCGCCATGGGCAGTGACCTTGATCTGTTTGAATTGGGCGAGGCTGAAAGCATCACCGAGATTACAACCTCGACCGGTGAAACCAGTGTTCTCGGCGAGAAGGCGACCATCGGATCGATCAGTTCAGGCGGCTTGTACTGAACCTGCGCACAACCACGCGTTGCTTGATAAATATATGTAATTTGCTAACCTCCACCGGCGGAACACTGTGGGGGGCATTGTCTGCGCTATTTCAAAAGACTGATTTAGGTCATTAAAATCTTTCAATTTATTCCCCCTGACCAATGATGCGCGCGCTGTGCGAGTGTCAAACCTATTGATCAAGGGAACATGCCAATGAAACACCACCTTCGAAACTTAACCGCCGCCACGCTGACCTGCGCGGCCATTGGCGGGGGCGCGCCAAGTTCGGCGCAGGCCGAGCCCATGTTGGGCGAAGTCAAATTCTTTGCTGGTGATTTTCCGCCGCGCGGATGGGAGCTTTGTGACGGTCAGTTGCTGCAAATAGAGGATAACATTGCACTGTTTTCAATTTTGGGAACAACCTACGGCGGTGATGGGCGCACCACTTTTGGACTACCGAACATGCTGGGCCGGTCGCCGATGCATGCGGGTAGCGGTCCCGGTTTGCCCACAGTGCGGCTTGGTGCTGAAAATGACGGCACAACCACCCAAGATCCGGCCCTCATAGAGGGTACCCAGAATACAGAGTTCGGCACCGCCGGCACACCTGTGGTGGGGCTCAATTGCATTATCGCTGTTCTGGGCTTGTTCCCGTCGCGGAGCTGAAAGGAAATTTGATATGAAAAAGCATATTCTAAAAAGCACCGCTATGGCGCTGACCTGTGCGCTGGCATTGGCGACAACATCTGCACCGTCCCATGCGCAAGAGGCATTTCTGGGCGAGATCCGGTTTACTGGATTTGATTTTGCCCCGCGTGGCTGGGCAAAGTGTGACGGGCAACTCATGCCTGTTGCGGGAAATGAATCGCTCTATTCCATTCTTGGCACGTCTTTTGGGGGCGACGGGGTAACCACGTTTGCCTTGCCTGATATGCGCGGGCGCGCCCCGGCGCATGTGGGCACCAGTCATGTGGACGTGGTTGGCCTTGGTTGGAAGGTCGATGCGGGAGGGGACCAAAGGGCCAGTTTTTACGCCGAACAGGACAGCGGATATACGGGCAGCGCCACAGCCGATGCGACGATCGGTGTAAATTGTATCATTGCCATTGATGGCACCTTCCCGAGCCGGAATTGAACAGGAGCAGCATCATGAAAAATTACATTCGAAATATGGCTGCCGGCATTCTGACATGCATCGCACTCACCTTTACGGCGGTGCCACCGGCGCAGGCACAATATTATGGCGAGCCAATGCTTGGCGAAATGAAGTTCTTTGCCGGGGATTTCGCGCCACGAGGTTGGGCATTATGTAACGGGCAACTTTTGTCGATCGCCCAACACGATGCGCTTTTCGCGCTATTGGGCACGATTTATGGCGGTGACGGGCGCTCCACCTTTGGCTTGCCGGACATGCGCGGGCGGATGCCTGTACATCAAGGGTCTGGCCCGGGCCTGGAACGCGTTCAAATCGGCGTACGAAATGGCGGCAGCACCGTTGCGGCGGGGGAAGGCGACGGTCATACATCGGCCACCGTGGGCCTGAACTGTATCATCGCCTTGCAGGGCATTTTCCCATCCAGAAACTAACACAATCTAAAGATCACGACATGTGATTTACCGCCCGGCTGGATCCTTCTCGCCGGGCGTTTTGGCTTGGTGGCGATCCGGGCATGGCCGGATAACAGCCCGAAAACTTGCAATATTTCAATGCTATGTTAGCCTTGGCTTCAGGGCCTGCGGGGGGTAGGTCCGGCAATGATGCAGCGTATGTATTTTAAACGCGCGTCAACTCAGTAGCTTTTCTCCTCAAAAACTTTGGCGCGCACATCGGTGCGCGAAACACATGTAATGAAAGTAGGACACCGCCAATGAAAAACTATTTCCAAAATTTAACTGCCGCCGCGCTGACCTGCGTGGCCGTTGGCGGGATCACCCCAACCGCCACACAGGCGGAGCCCATGCTGGGTGAAATCAAATTCTTTGCGGGTGATTTTGCGCCGCGCGGGTGGAAGTTTTGCGACGGACAGTTGCTACCTATAATGGAAAATACTGCGCTGTTTTCGATTATTGGATGCGCTTATGGCGGTGATTGCCAGGCCACCATGGGATTGCCGGACATGCGTGGGCGCGCGCCGGTACATCGAGGCAGCGGGCCGGGTTTGGAAGCGGTTAAGTTAGGCGCTAAATCGGAACCGAGTTCAGCAAAGGGAACGGATCTCAAAACCACCCCTTGGGTTGGAACCCAGTGTATTATCGCGGTGCAGGGTAGTTACCCCTCCAGATCGTAGGGCGATTTTCGTAATTAGAGACCCCGAAAGGGAACGTGCGTTTCTCAGGTGGCCTTCGCATGGAGGTGATGATCGAAGCGCAAGGCATAAGGAAATATCGAATGAAAAAATACCTTCGAAATGGCGCGGCTGTGGCCCTTACGTGTGTGGCAGCATTCAGCGCGGCACCAACGACAGTAAGTGCGCAAGATGCGTTTTTAGGTGAAATGCGGTTCTTTGCCGGGACTTTCGCGCCACGGGGTTGGCAGCTGTGTGACGGGCAGGAATTGCCGGTCAGGCAACATCAATCGCTGTTTGCAATTATTGGCACGACCTATGGTGGCGATGGTGTCAACACGTTTGCCCTGCCGGACATGCGCGGGCGGATTCCGATGCACGCAGGCCACGGCCCCAATGGTGTGTTAACGGCTGGGGATTCGGGCGGCAATCAGGATCAGCTTAAGCAAAACACCAGCGGGACATGGTCGGGGGTCAACACCAACCCTACACAAGTGGTCAATTGTATCATCGCAATCGACGGCCTTTTCCCATCCAGAAACTGATCAGGAGCATGACAATGAACAGATACATTCAAAATTTTACCGCTGCTGTCCTGACGTGTTTTGCCATGATGGGCACAGCGCCGACACCAGCACAGGCACAATATTATGACGAGCCTATTCTGGGAGAAATGAAATTCTTTGCCGGGAATTTTGCACCACGTGGGTGGGAATTCTGTGACGGGCAATTGTTGGCGGTTGCCCAAAACGACGCCCTCTTTACGTTATTGGGAACGATATACGGTGGCGACGGGCGCACCACATTTGCGTTGCCCGACATGCGGGGACGCACACCGATGCACGCAGGGTACGCACCCGGCATGGATGAGGCACGTCTTGGTTGGAAACGCGGGGGGGCCTCTCTTGAACAAGGTACAGGTGCCGGACCCGAAGCTACAATAGCGGTGACCTGTATTATTGCGGTTGTAGGCACGTATCCGTCGCGGAATTGATACGATATAGCGTTTCGATGTGACGCCCGGCCGGATCAATCTGGTCGGGCGTTTTTGTTTGGCAGGGTAATTTGGCGCGCGTGATCTTGCCGGGCCGTGCGCCCTGCGGTACACCCTCATTTGAGCAGGCAAGGAAGCAAAAATGCGCGCGGAAATTCAAACCATTGTGGCCGAGATTGAAAACTCTCTGGAGCTGTTGCGCCAGCGGATGGATTGGGAAACCGCCCCCCACCGGCTGGAAGAATTTAACGCCCGGGTTGAGGACCCCACATTGTGGGATGATCCGACCAAAGCGCAGAAATTAATGCGGGATCGTCAGGGTCTTGTTGATGCGATGGACACGCATAATTCGATCCAGCAAGACATGAACGACAATGTTGAATTGATCGAGCTGGGCGAAATGGAAGATGACGCCGAAGTGGTGTCCGAGGCCGAAGGTGCCATGCAAAAGCTTGCCAAGAAGGCAGCTGCGAAAGAGCTTGAAGCGCTGTTAAATGGCGAAGCGGACAGCAACGACACATTCCTTGAAATCAACGCCGGGGCAGGTGGCACCGAAAGTTGTGACTGGGCCAGCATGTTGGCGCGGATGTATGTCCGTTGGGCAGAAAAGCGCGGATACACGGTTGAGCTTCAATCAGAAAGCGCCGGGGATGAGGCAGGCATCAAATCGGCCGCTTACAAGATCAGTGGTTTGAACGCCTATGGGTGGTTGAAATCCGAAAGCGGCGTACATCGGTTGGTGCGGATTTCCCCGTTTGATTCCGCCGCCAAACGGCACACGTCGTTCAGTTCGGTCTGGGTTTACCCGGTGGTGGATGACGACATCGATATTGAAGTTAACCCATCCGATATTCGCATTGATACCTATCGCAGTTCCGGCGCCGGTGGACAGCACGTGAACACCACGGATTCTGCTGTGCGGATCACCCACCACCCAACAGGGATTGTGGTGACAAGTTCGGTTAAGTCACAGCACCAGAACCGCGATATCGCCATGAAAGCGCTGAAATCGCGGCTCTATCAGATGGAGCTGGATCGACGTAACGCGGCGATCAACGAAGCCCACGAAAGCAAAGGCGATGCCGGATGGGGAAACCAGATCCGATCGTATGTGCTTCAGCCCTATCAAATGGTCAAAGACCTGCGCACCAGTCATGAAACGTCTGACACCAAAGGGGTGCTGGATGGTGATCTGGATGATTTTATGGCGGCGACACTTGCGATGGACGTGAGCGGTAAATCACGGGCCGAAGCGCGCGGCGAGGATTGATTTCTGGGGCGCTGCCCCACGTTGAAAACCTGTGGTTTTCAACGCCCCCCGGGATATTTTAAAACAGAAGAAAATCTGGGATTGCCAAGCTGTCTTGTTGGCCTAATCTGTTGACAACAGGGAGGCGACATATGCACGAGATTTTAGATCGCGATGCACATGAACAATGTACCGCAATTGCAAGCGGGCAAGTGAGCGCTGAAGAATTGATGCGCGCAACGCTTTCTCAGATTGATGCGGTGAATGGCCGTGTGAACGCGATTGTTGAGTTGCGAGATGCAAAACCATTGTTGGCCGAGGCCCGTGCGATGGATGCAGGTCCAAACAAAGGCGCGCTGCATGGGTTGCCGATTGCGGTCAAGAATTTGGAGGATGTGGTCGGAATGCCAACCTCCCAAGGGTCGCCTGTTTTCGCCGGGCATGTGGCCGGGGCGGATGGCCTTTATGTTTCCCGGATGCGGGCCGCCGGCGCGATTTTCATTGGGAAGACCAACACGCCTGAATTTGGGCTGGGAAGCCAGACTTACAATCCGGTTCATGGGGAGACATGCAACCCCTACGACGTATCGCGAACCTGCGGTGGATCGTCCGGCGGTGCAGCGGTCGCATTGGCCACACGCATGGTGGCATTGGCCGATGGATCTGATGCTATGGGCAGCCTGCGCAACCCGGCGGGTTGGAACAACGTTTATGGCATGAGGCCCAGTTGGGGCAGGGTGCCGCGATCCGGTGACGGTGATGTGTACCTTCACCAATTGTCGACAAATGGCCCGATGGCCCGGTCACCACGCGACCTCGCGTTGTTGTTGGATGTTTTGGCCGGGCCAGACCCCCGCCAGCCTTTGGCGATGGCCTATGATGCGATGTTGCCTGTAAAGGCCACGGCACAGGGTAAGCGTATCGGTTGGCTTGCGGATTGGGGCGGCTCGTTACCTTTTGAGAATGGAATTCTTGACCTGTGCCGTGATGGTTTGGCAGTGATGGAAAAACTTGGATGCAACGTCGAGCCGATTACCCCGCCGTTTTCTCGCGATGCGTTGTGGGAGGCTTGGACGACACTTCGCAGCTGGAGCAATGCAACAAGCTTGGGCGAGCTTTATGATGATCCCAAAACCCGCGATCAGTTAAAGCCCGACGCCATTTGGGAAATTGAACGGGGCAGATCATTAAGCGCGATTGAGGTGCATGCGGCCAGCGTGATACGATCCCAATGGTTTGTGGCAACCGTGCGCATGTTCGAAAGTTTTGACGCCGTTGCCATGCCAACCGCGCAGGTTTGGCCATTTCCACTGAATGAAACCTGGCCGCGCGAAATTGCCGGGCAGGGTATGGATACGTACCATCGTTGGATGGAATGCATGATACCCGCCAGCCTGATCGGATTGCCGGTGGTTGCTGTGCCCGTTGGGTTCGGTGCATCAGGCTTGCCGATGGGGATTCAATTGATCGGTCCGTACAAAGGTGACCGCGGCGTTCTTGGGCTGGCACAGTCCTATCACGACGCGACGGATTGGCCGGGTCAATGCCCTCCTGTCTAAAGGTGACTTTAAGTTAGATGTTTGCCGACCCCTTTGATCCCGCTAGGCTTGCACAAAAGGGAAATTGATGCCGGAGAACAGATCTACAGGTTTGGGCGCACCTCCAATGGGTGAGGTCACTTTTCCGATGCTGGGCGAGGCATTGCGCCGAGGTTGGGCCGACATGGGGCGTGCACCTGGATATGCAGTGGTTT
>Ga0209344_10004565_pt1 | contig 12602 bp, 7 predicted proteins | sample Cruoilmetagenom6_FD_187293 | JGI IMG/M metagenome (GOLD analysis project Ga0209344, IMG submission 187293) | Oil polluted marine microbial communities from Coal Oil Point, Santa Barbara, California, USA - Santa Barbara Oil Seep Sample 6 (SPAdes)... | ecosystem: Environmental > Aquatic > Marine >...
TTATGGCATTTATTTATTGTTAGAATCTTATAAACTATCTTATTTAGCCGATTTAATTGGGAGTATTTCATTAGATGCTTTTGATGGTAGAATAGAACCTTTTAATGAGTTAGTACATTTAGTTAGACCACATAATGGGCAAATTAAAACTGCTGAGAGAATAAGAGAATTTCTGGATGGAAGCCAACTAATAAAGCAAGATAAAGTGCATGTACAGGATCCATATTCTTTTAGATGTATGCCTCAGGTTCATGGAGCATCAAAAGACACATTAGCATTTGTTGAAAAAACGTTTATTACTGAAATTAATTCAGTGACTGATAACCCAAATATCTTCTCTAATGAAGATGAAATTATTTCAGGTGGAAATTTTCATGGTCAGCCATTGGCTTTAGCTTTAGATTATTTAAAGATAGCTATGGCAGAATTTGGAAATATTTCTGAACGTCGCGTATTTCAACTGGTTTCAGGTCTAAGAGGCTTGCCAGCTTTCTTGGTTGATAGTCCAGGTCTTAATTCTGGGTTTATGATTCCACAATACACAGCAGCTAGTATCGTGAGTGCCAATAAACAATTAGCAACACCAGCAAGTATCGATAGTATTGTATCTAGTAATGGGCAGGAAGATCATGTAAGTATGGGAGCAAATGCAGCAACGCAAGCATTTAGATTAGTTGAAAATGTGAAACGTGTTTTAGCAATAGAACTATTTAATGCGTCTCAAGCATTAAGTTTGAGGGAACCATTAAAATCTTCAGAATTTATAGAATCATTTTTAAATATTTATAGGAGTGAAGTGCCTTTTGTAGCATTCGATAGAGAATTATATAAAGATATTGATGCGTCAATTAATTTTATTGATTCTTTGACAATTGATGTAAATGAAGTGATTTAATTCATTTCATCACATAGTTTTTTAGCCCATTCTATTGCTGGATCAATACTGTTAAAACTATTAAATGGCTTAGAGAAAAATGCCTTTTCTAACGAAATATTATCCCGATATATCTTATCTCCAAACACAACAGCAAAACCAATGAGGTTTTTTATTTTTGATGTTTTAAAATAAATATTTGGGTCTACAGAATAAGAATTAATTCTGTGTGTGATATAAACAAAATTTTTATCTAGAAAATAGGTGTCAGCAATGTCTTCAAGTATACTGTTAAATTCGGGAGTTACAGTAATACCTTCCTTCATTACAACTACCAAGTAATTGTCATGGATTGTGACTTTGCCAAATGGAAAGGATAAAATATTTGACATTAGATTATAACAAATTTAATTTAGAATAAGATACAAATAAAATACGTCACTAAAAATAATTAATGACGTATTTCAGTATAATATGGTTTAACAGTTAAGATTCTGTTTTGTTCTTTGATCTATCAACTTTAATTGTTAATTCTTTAGATTTGGAATCCAGATCCATAGTAATAATGTCACCTTCTTGAATATTAGAATTAATAATTTCTTCAGCTAACTTATCTTCAATGTATTTTTGGATAGCTCTTTTTAAAGGTCTAGCTCCATATTGTTTGTCAAAACCCTTATCAGCAATATAATCTTTAGCTTTTTTGCTTAATTTTAAAGTATAGCCAAGAGATTTAATTCTTAATATTAAATGTTCTAATTCAATATCGATTATTTTATCAATATCTTCTCTTTCAAGGGCATTAAAAACAACAACATCGTCTATTCTGTTAAGAAACTCAGGAGCAAATGCTTTTTTTAGAGCATTTTCAATCACGCTTCTTGCATTGGCATCTTCTTGTGCTTTTTGTGAAGCTGTACCAAATCCTACACCAGTTCCAAAATCTTTTAATTTTCTAGAACCAATATTCGAGGTCATAATAATAATGGTGTTCCTAAAATCTATTTTTCTACCTAAACTATCAGTTAAATAACCATCATCAAGTACTTGAAGTAACATATTAAAAACATCTGGATGTGCTTTTTCAATTTCATCAAGTAATACAACTGCATAAGGTTTGCGTCTAATTTTTTCAGTTAATTGTCCACCTTCTTCATAACCAACGTATCCTGGAGGAGCACCAACCAATCTGGAAATTGCAAATTTTTCCATGTATTCACTCATATCAATTCTTACTAGAGAATCTTCACTATCAAATAATTGCTTCGATAATACTTTTGCTAATTGCGTTTTACCAACTCCAGTTTGTCCTAAAAATATAAATGAACCTATGGGTTTATTTGGATCTTTAAGTCCAGCTCTATTTCTTTGAATAGCTTTAACAACTTTTGCAACAGCTTCATCTTGACCTATAACTTTCCCTTTTATTAATTCTGGTAAAAGGGCTAATTTATTACTTTCTGTTTGTGCAATTCTGTTAACAGGAATTCCTGTCATCATAGAAACCACATCTGCAACATTATCTTCAGTAACAATTTCTCGATGCAATTTGGTTTCCTCCTCCCATTTTTCTTGTGCAATGGCTAACTCTTTTTCTATTCTTTTTTCATCATCTCTAAGCTTAGCAGCTTCTTCATATTTTTGTTTCTTTACAACCGAAGTTTTAGTTTCTCTAACAGCTTCTAATTGCTCTTCTAACTCTAAAACTTTTTTAGGAACATTAATGTTCTTAATATGCACACGAGAACCAGCTTCATCTAAAGCATCTATTGCTTTATCTGGTAAAAACCGATCCGTCATATATCTATTTGTTAATTTAACACAAGCTTCGATAGCTTCTGGTGTATAATCAACATTATGATGGGTTTCGTATTTATCCTTGATATTGTTAAGAATTTCAATAGTTTCTTCAACAGTGGTTGGTTCTATAATAACCTTTTGAAAGCGACGCTCTAAAGCGCCATCTTTTTCAATATATTGTCTGTACTCATCTAGAGTAGTGGCTCCTACACATTGTATTTCTCCTCTTGCCAAAGCAGGTTTAAACATATTAGAAGCATCTAAACTTCCTGTCGCTCCACCAGCTCCAACAATAGTATGTATTTCGTCTATAAAGAGAATTATATCATCATTTTTCTCTAACTCATTCATAACAGCTTTCATGCGTTCTTCAAATTGTCCTCTGTATTTTGTTCCAGCAACCAAGCTAGCTAAATCAAGAGTTACAACACGTTTGTTAAAAAGAATACGAGACACTTTTCGTTTTACAATTCTATTTGCTAAACCTTCTGCAATGGCAGATTTACCAACTCCAGGTTCACCAATAAGAAGCGGATTATTTTTCTTTCTTCTACTTAATATTTGTGAGACTCTTTCAATTTCTTTTTCACGACCAACAACTTGATCTAATTTACCTTCTTCTGCCATAGCAGTTAAATCGCGACCAAAATTATCTAAGACAGGAGTTTTAGACTTTTTATTTGTTTTCGAAGTAGGAGAATTAAATAAATTTTCTTTCGAGCCATCATCTCCAGATGTAGCATCATCGTCATCTTGAAAAGATTCAGCCTTCGGTTCTAGATAGTCATCTTCATTAGTAATCATATGCTTAAATTGTTCTTTAGCGTTATCATAATCAACTTTTAATTTATTTAAAAGTTTGGTTGTTGGGTCATTCTCATTTCTTAAAATACACAATAGTAAATGTGCTGTGTTAATAGAAGTACTTTGAAATAGTTTAGCTTCTAAAAAAGTTGTTTTTAAAGCGCGTTCAGCTTGTCTAGTTAAATGTAGGTTCTTTTTTTCGTTAGAAACAACAGACACATTTGGATTTGCTGGGCTTAATATCTCTACTTTTCTTCTTAAATGATTTAAATCTATTTCTAATGCATTCAATATATTAATAGCTTTGCCATTTCCATCACGTATCAAACCAAGCATTAAGTGCTCAGTGCCAATAAAATCATGACCTAAACGTAAAGCTTCCTCTTTACTGTATGCAATAACGTCTTTTACTCTTGGTGAAAAATTATCATCCATATATTAGTTTCTTTCTTCATTAAAAATAATAAATTCATATGACTAAAAACAAAAATCATACCTTAAAATATAGGTTTTGTGCTAATAGACAAAAAAAACTTAATAAAATCAAAATATTTAACAGCTTACTTATTAAATAAATCCTTCATAAATTGTTAATAAAAAGCTTCAAATTAAAACTAAGAAACACCTACTATAACTGCTGAAATGGTTATATTAGCACGATTTGAAAAACTTGAAAAAAACTAATTAAATTTATATATGGCAGAAGGAGAAAAACTCATTCCAATTAACATTGAAGATGAAATGAAATCGGCTTACATTGATTATTCAATGTCAGTCATTGTGTCACGTGCTTTACCAGATGTTAGAGATGGTTTAAAGCCAGTTCATAGACGTGTACTTTACGGGATGCATGAACTAGGAGTTAGAGCAACAGGTGCGCATAAAAAATCAGCAAGAATTGTTGGAGAGGTTTTAGGAAAGTATCATCCACATGGTGATACCTCTGTTTACGATGCAATGGTACGTATGGCACAAGAGTGGAGTTTACGTTACATGCTAGTAGATGGACAAGGGAATTTTGGATCTATTGATGGTGATAGCCCTGCAGCAATGCGTTACACCGAAGCTCGTATGCGTAAAATATCGGAAGATATGTTGGCAGATATTGATAAGGAAACAGTTGATCATAAATTAAATTTCGATGATACGTTACAAGAACCTACTGTTTTACCAACCAGAATACCTGGCCTTCTAGTTAATGGAGCATCAGGGATTGCAGTTGGTATGGCTACTAACATGCCGCCACATAATTTAAGTGAAGTAGTAGATGGAACCATTGCCTATATTGATAATAACGATATTGAAATAGACGAACTTATAACTCACATTAAGGCACCAGATTTTCCAACAGGTGGAACTATTTATGGTTACGATGGCGTAAAAGAAGCTTTCCATACTGGTCGTGGACGTATTGTGATGCGTGGAAAAGCAATTATTGAAGAGGTTCAAGGTAGAGAATGTGTTATTGTTACCGAAATCCCTTATCAAGTTAATAAAGCAGACATGATTAAAAAAACTGCTGATTTGGTTAACGATAAAAAACTTGAAGGAATTTCTACAATTCGAGATGAGTCAGATAGAAATGGAATGCGAGTAGTTTACGTATTGAAACGTGATGCAATTCCTAATATCGTTTTAAATAAACTATACAAATACACAGCATTACAATCTTCTTTTAGTGTTAATAATATTGCACTTGTAAATGGAAGACCTCAAATGTTAAATTTAAAAGAACTTATTCATTATTTCGTTGAACACAGACACGAAGTTGTAGTAAGAAGAACCACTTACGAATTACGTAAAGCTGAAGAGCGTGCTCATATTCTTGAAGGTTTAATTATTGCTTCAGATAATATTGATGAAGTTATTGCTCTTATTCGTGCATCATCTAATGCTGATGAAGCTCGCGAAAAGTTAATTGAACGTTTTGAACTTTCAGAAATTCAAGCAAAAGCCATTGTCGAAATGCGTTTGCGTCAATTAACAGGTTTAGAACAAGATAAATTACGTTCTGAGTATGATGCTTTAATGATTACTATTAAAGATTTAAAAGACATTCTTGATAAAAAAGAGCGTCGAATGGAAATTATTAAAACAGAACTTGAAGAAGTTAAACATAAATATGGAGACGAACGTCGTTCGGTTATTGAATATGCAGGTGGAGATTTAAGTATCGAAGATATGATTCCAAATGAAAAGGTAGTTATTACTATTTCTCATGCAGGTTATATAAAACGTACATCACTTAAAGAATACAAAACACAAAATAGAGGAGGTGTTGGACAAAAAGCTTCAACTACTAGAAACGAAGATTTCTTAGAACATTTATTTGTTGGTACTAACCATCAATACATGTTATTCTTTACTCAAAAAGGAAAATGTTTCTGGATGCGTGTATACGAAATACCAGAAGGAAGTAAAACATCTAAAGGACGTGCTATTCAAAATCTAATAAATATTGAACAAGACGATGCTGTAAAAGCTTTCATTTGTACTCAAGATTTAAAGGACGAAGATTATATTAATAGTCATTATGTAATTATGGCTACTAAAAAAGGTCAAGTTAAAAAGACATCTTTAGAACAATATTCTAGACCTAGAACCAATGGAATTAATGCTATTACTATAAAAGATGACGATATTTTATTAGAAGCAAAACTAACTACAGGCGAAAGTCAGGTTATGTTGGCATTAAAATCTGGTAAGGCTATTCGTTTCGAAGAAGCAAAAACAAGACCAATGGGAAGAAATGCTTCAGGAGTTCGAGGCATTAGACTTCAAGATGAGAAAACAGACGAAGTAATAGGTATGATAGCTGTTGATGATATGGAAAGTGACATTTTAGTAGTTTCAGAAAACGGTTATGGAAAACGATCAAGTTTAGAAGACTACAGGATTACCAATCGTGGAGGAAAAGGTGTAAAAACTATTTCTATTACTGATAAAACAGGGAATCTAGTAGCAATTAAAAATGTAACAGATCATGATGATTTAATGATTATCAATAAATCTGGTGTTGCTATTAGAATGGCAGTAGAAGATTTAAGAGTTATGGGTAGAGCAACTCAAGGTGTCAAACTTATTAACTTAAAAGGAAATGATTCTATTGCAGCTGTAGCTAAAGTAATGCATGATGAAGATGAAGTAGAGCTAGATGAAGATGGTAATGTAGTAAACGCAGAAACCATTGAAAACACTAATGAAAACGAAGATGGCACAACTATTGATAATTCCCAAGAAGAAGAATAAAAAAGAATAATTTAATATTAATAACAATGAAAAAACAATTTATAGTTGCTTTAGCTGTATTGGCAACAACTTTTAGTTTCTCACAGAAAAAAGAATTAAAATCAGCTGAGAAAGCAATTAAGGACAATAATTTTGCTGAAGCGAAATCTATTTTAAGTCAGGTAGAGCCTATGTTATCATCAATGGAAGATAAGTATAAAGCTCAATATTATTATTTAAATGCAGAAGCATTATATGCAAATGGTTCAGCTAATAATGATGATGTAACTGAAGCGTTAAAGAGTATTGGTTTAGTTCAAGGAGATTATGTGGAAGAATCTGCCGAATTAAAAAAGACAATGATTCAATCTTTTGTTAAGAAAGGAAATGACGCCTACGAGAAAAAAGATTACAGTATGTCTTCAAAATATTTTGAGAATGCCTATAGAGTTTCACCTAAAGATACTTTGTACCTTTATTATGCTGCTGTTACTGCTACTGGAGTTCAAGAATTTGATAGAGCTTTAGTGCTATATGAAGAGTTAGAAAAGCTTAATTATACTGGTATTGAAACAGAATATTATGCTACTGATAAAGAATCAGGCGAATTAGAAATTTTTCAAAGCAAAAACATTAGAGACATATCTGTAAAAGGAGGAACACACTTAAAGCCAGGTCAACGTCAAACGGAATCTAAGCAAGGTGAGATTGTTAAAAACATGGCTTTAATCTATACAAATAGAGGTCAGAATGATAAAGCTCTTGCAGCAATGGAGAAAGCAAGAAAAGCAAATCCAGACGATTTAAATTTATTGATTTCTCAGGCAAACTTGTATTTTCAAACTGGAGATAAAGAAAAGTTTAAATCGCTTTTAAAGGAAGCTACAGAGAAAGATCCTAACAACCCAGAATTACAATTTAATTTAGGTGTTATGTCTCAAGAGTCTGGAGATTTTGAATCTGCAAAGAAATATTATGATAAAGCAATTGAATTAGATCCAACTTATACAAATGCTGAAATTAATATGGCTGCAATGATTTTAGACCAAGAGAAAGGACTTATTGAAGAAATGAATGCTCTTGGGAGTTCTCAAGCAGATAATAAGCGTTACGACGAATTAAAATTACAAAGAGCTGATATTTACAAAAGCGCCATTCCATATTTGGAAGCAGCTCTAAAAGCAGATCCAAGTAATTTAGAAGCAGCTAAAACACTTATGAATATTTATAGTGCTACTGGAGATACTGAAAAATTTAAAGCAATGAAAGCGACAGTAGAATCCTTACGAGGAAATTAATATATTTTAAAAAGTGATAAAAAAAAGCCGCAATTTGCGGTTTTTTTTATATCACTTTTTTTATGACTCTCAATTTATGAGTGTGTATGCGTTTTTCTTGGTTGTAAATTCCAGAATGATCTAATCTGTCAATTCTAACTTTACCATGCGCATGAATAATGTAATTATCTTTCATAATGATACCTACATGAACAATTCGCCCTTCATCATTATCAAAAAAAGCTAAATCGCCAGGTTCACTTTCTTCAATAAAACTTAAAGGTTCTCCTTGTGTTGCTTGTTGAGAAGCATCTCTTAAAAGCTTATACCCATTAAGTTTATAAACCATTTGAGTAAAACCAGAACAGTCAATTCCAAAAGGGGTTTTTCCTCCCCAAAGGTATGGCGCATTTAAATATAAAAATGCCGAAGTAATAATATTAGATTTAGGTTTTTGTTCATTAATAGTTGGACCATCATATCTATGGTTTAATATAGATAAACCATTTAATGTGGCTCCTAAAGGAATGGTATATAGTTGTTTATTTGTGTCTTCAATAAATTCAACTAAATCTGTAGAAAGAATAGGTGTTTCTTGATGGATTGTTTTGTATTGTTCTTCAGAAACCTCTAAATATTGTTTGTTGTCTATCCAACCTTCATATTTATCGAAACCTAATCGGATTCTGCTCCAAGACTTACGTTGTTCAAGTACTTTAAAATAATCGCCATACAACACTTGCGAAACTAACTCGCTAGTATCAGTTGGTTCTAGTCTTAAAGGAACAATGCTTAAATTACAAATTCCGTATTGCATTAATAATAAATATCAGGTTAGTATCTTTCAATCACAACAGCTGAAGCGCCACCTCCACCATTACAAATAGCAGCTGCACCAATTTTTGCATTTTTTTGCTCTAAAACATTTAATAAAGTAATTAAAATTCTAACACCAGAACAACCTAGTGGATGACCTAAAGAAACGGCTCCACCATTAACATTAACATTACTATCGTCAAGGCCTAATATTTTCATATTTGCTAAACCTACTACTGAAAAAGCTTCGTTAAATTCAAAATATTCAACATCGTTTAAAGAAATGCCAGCTTTATCTAAAGCTTTAGGTAGCGCTTTAGCAGGAGCAGTTGTAAACCATTCTGGTTCGTGTGCTGCATCAGCATAACCTTTAATTGTAGCTAATGGCTTAAGGCCTAATTCTAATGCTTTCTCTTTGCTCATTAATACCATTGCACCTGCACCATCATTAATAGTAGAGGCATTAGCAGCAGTAACAGTTCCTTCTTTTGTAAAAGCAGGACGTAAAGCTGGTATTTTTTCTATTTTAACGTTTGAAAATTCTTCGTCTTTTGAAACTATTAAAGCATTACCACGACGTTGAGGTACTTCAACAGGAACTACTTCATTATCAAATCTCCCAGCTTCCCATGCAGCAGCAGAACGTTTATAAGATTGTATAGCAAAAGCATCTTGATCCTCACGAGAAAATTGATATTCTGTGGCACAAGCATCAGCACAAACACCCATAGCATTATTATCATAAGCATCTACTAAACCATCTTTTTGCATACCATCTTGTAAGGTTGCTGGTCCAAATTTGGTGCCAGTCCTCGCATGAAAATAATGAGGAATTAAACTCATGTTTTCCATACCACCAGCAACAATAATATCAGCATCTCCTAAAGCTATTGCTTGAGCAGCTTGCATAACAGATTTCATACCTGATGCACAAACTTTATTAACCGTTGTACAAGGAACCGTATTTGGAATGCCAGAATAGATTGCAGCTTGTCTTGCTGGAGCTTGACCAGTTCCAGCCTGAACCACATTTCCCATAATAACTTCTTGGACTAAATTTGGATCTAAGTTTATTTTATCTAAAGCACCTTTAATAGCTATAGCACCTAATTTTGGTGCAGCTACAGTAGATAAAGCACCTAAAAAACTACCAATTGGTGTTCTAGCAGCAGATACAATTACAACTTCTTTACTCATTTTATATGGGTTTAATTTTTTATGATGCAAAATTAATCAATTTTTAATAAAATTTAGAATGTTTCACTTATTATAAGTCACTCTATTCGATGTTATTTTTATTACATTTGAATACTTGAACCTAAACAATGAAAGACTTTATTAATTTTCTTTATAGAAATCATTCGCTTGCTTATAAACTAATACTTTTTATAAGTACCACGTTTTTGATTGTTTATTTGTTTCCTAAAAGTGGAAAGTTTAAATATAACTTCGAAAAGGGTAAGCCATGGCAATCTGAAAATTTATATGCTCCGTTTGACTTTGCAATAAAGAAATCAGAGGGTGAAATTCAATCTGAAAAAAACGAAATAAAAGAGAATGCAACACTTTATTTCAATTTAGATTCTAGTGTAAAAGAAAATGTTGTTGAAGATTATAGAACTGAATTTAAATTTGAATTACCAGATTCTATTGTAAAAAAGGACAAAGAAAAACTATTTGATTTAGGATTAGATTTAATAAATAACCTGTATAGCTCTGGTGTATTAAGTGAAGATTATGATTTTTCAGAAAACAAAAAAGTTGTTATACTTGAAGGGAGAACTGAAAAGCAGACTATAAAGTTTTCAGATTTAGTTGCGCAAAGTGACATTAAAAACACGATTAATAATTTATTGATTAAGGAAAGCCTTATAGAGTTCATAACGCCTTATACATCGTTGTTTTTTGAAATAATTGAGCCAAATGTAAGTTATGATAAAGCATTTACAGAAAAAGCTCTTCAAAGTGATTTGGAGAAAGTTGCATTTACTAGAGGAAGTGTAGAACGTGAAACCTTAATAATTTCAAAAGGTGAAGTTGTTGAAGGAAATAAATATCAAGTTTTAAAATCTCTGGAGTCTGAATATGAGTCTCAAGTTTGGACAAAATCGAATTATAACTGGATTCTATTTGCATATACCTTATTAGTTTCATTAGCTCTTTTAATGCTATTGTTGTTTTTACGAAAATATAGAATGGCCATTTTTGAAAACAATACAAAAGTGACATTTATATTTTTTAATGTATTCTTAATGGTATTAATAACAACCTTAGTTGTTAATTATAATTCTCAATACATTTATGTGGTACCAATTTGTATTTTACCACTGGTTCTTAAAGCGTTTTTTGATGCAAGATTAGGTCTGTTTGCACATGTAATTACAGTACTTTTATTGGGCTCTATAGTTCCAAACAGTTACGAGTATATGTTTCTTCAAATTATTGCTGGAATTGTAACTATTTTAACGGTTTCAGAACTTTATAAACGTGCTAATCTGTTTATTTCTGTAGGGCAAATAACCCTTATTTATATTATAGCCTATTTTGCATTTTTTGTAATTCATGAAGGGAGTATAGAAACTTTAAAGTTAGAAACCTTTGGTTGGTTTGTTCTTTGTGGCTTAGCGACTCTTTTTGTTCAACCTTTAATTTATGCTTATGAAAAGCTATTTGGATTAGTTTCAGATGTATCGCTTTTAGAGTTGTCTGATACAAATACAAAATTATTAAAAGAGTTATCTAATAAAGCGCCAGGGACATTTCATCACTCATTAAATGTTGCAAATTTAGCTGAAGCTTCTGCAAATGAAATTGGAGCAAATGCTATGCTAGTTAGAGTAGGAGCATTGTATCATGATATTGGAAAAATGAGTAATCCTACTTATTTTACCGAGAATCAATCTACAGGTATTAATCCACATGACGAATTGTCTTCAAAAGAAAGTACTAAAATTATAATTGATCATGTTATTAATGGAATTGAAATTGCAAAAAAATATAATCTCCCAGATAGAGTGATAGATTTTATTAGAACACATCATGGAACAAGTCTGGTGTATTATTTCTATAAAAAAGAGAAAGAATTTGATAAATTAGTAGATAAAGACCTATTTACGTATCCTGGCCCCAAACCATTTAGTAAGGAGACTGCAATTTTAATGATGTGTGATAGTGTAGAAGCAGCATCGAAAAGCTTAAAAGAACCTACATCTATTAAGATTGATGCCTTTGTTGAAAATATAATAAATAAGCAAATGAGCGAGGATCAGTTTTTAAATGCAAATATTACTTTTAAAGAAATTCAATCTATAAAAAAAGTACTAAAGCACAAGCTTGCAAACATTTATCATTTACGAATTGAATATCCAGAATAAATATTAAAAAAACTAAAAAAAATAGTTGCGTTCTTAAAGATGATACATTACATTTGCATCCGCAATTTTATTGCAAAAGTTCATTAAATTAACGGAGAGGTGCCTGAGTGGCCGAAAGGAGCGGTTTGCTAAATCGTCGTTGGTGGAAACACTGACCCAGGGTTCGAATCCCTGTCTCTCCGCAAAAATTTCTTTGCTAAATATAGATAGCCAATTCGGGGTGTAGCGTAGCCCGGTTATCGCGCCACGTTTGGGACGTGGAGGCCGCAGGTTCGAATCCTGCCACCCCGACAATTTTTAAGAGTTACGGGCTCGTAGCTCAGCTGGATAGAGCACCTCCCTTCTAAGGAGGCGGTCATAGGTTCGAATCCTATCGGGCTCACAAAAAGCTTCACTAGTAATAGTGAGGCTTTTTTGTTTAAATTTGTT
>Ga0209344_10004567_pt1 | contig 12599 bp, 13 predicted proteins | sample Cruoilmetagenom6_FD_187293 | JGI IMG/M metagenome (GOLD analysis project Ga0209344, IMG submission 187293) | Oil polluted marine microbial communities from Coal Oil Point, Santa Barbara, California, USA - Santa Barbara Oil Seep Sample 6 (SPAdes)... | ecosystem: Environmental > Aquatic > Marine...
TGCAGTGTGGCCCAAACACTGGTCAAGCGATGTTCGAAATGGCCCGCCTGCAACAATGCCCGAGTTTCTTAGATTTCAATGGCTTCAGAGAACACCAGCGCATCTTCCAGATCGACGGCTGGATACCGGACAGCGCCATCCATTTTGGTGTGCCCAAGCAGGAGCGGCACGGCGCGCAGATTGCCCGTTTTCGTGTAGATCTGTGTGACTTTGGGCCAGCGCATCAAATGAGAGCCACAAGCCATGGCCCCAAGACGTTGCGAAATTTGCTCGACGCTTCAAATTCAACGCTCGACCTTGGATTCTCACTGTGTCACAGGGCACCGCGATAACGGCGATCCCATCAAAAAAGGCTGCAGTCTTCAGGTATTTGCGATCTGGCTGAGGAGGGACTCTTTCTCGTCGGTCTCGATGCGGATGACCGATCTACTTTTGCAATACGCTAACAAACAGTCTATTTTCTGAGACCCGCGCGCTACGAGAGTTGGGTCAGTGCCGACCAGAGTCACCGCAGCTTGCACCTCACCTTGCCAGTCAAGTACCGGCGCAGATGCGGCCACCAGACCCGGTATGTAGCGTCCTTCGACGGTAGCATAGCCCCGCTCACGGATTATTCCCACGACGTCCCTGACACCGGCCTTGGTCGGCTCCATGTCAAGCAAAAGGTTCGGTTGTCGCGACAGCCGCCTGAGTTGTGCGTTGAGTTCGTGATTGATGGCACGCGGCGGACCCCAGCTCAAAAACACCCGTCCGGTTGCCGAGGTAAGCAAAGGCAAGGTTGTGCCGAGGCCCATCGAAGTGTCCGTTGGCGCTGCACCGCGCTCCCATCGCACCACGGTTGCGCCCTGATTGGCCCAGACCGATAGCAGTACAGTCATTCCGGTCTCGGCCGACAACTCAGGCAGACCCTCTGCGGTCGCGTTGACGAAATCGTGCCGCGCCAGAGCGGCCAGTCCGATCTTCAGAGCGCTCGGACCAAGATCATAAAGCCCTGATCGGCCTTGCTGCTGGACCAGCCCTGCGGCAACAAAGGAAGCCAGATAGCGATGCACCTTACTGGGCGGCATCTCACAGGCCCGCCCAATATCGGACAGCGACTGCGGGCCATTCTGATCTGCCAGATGTGCCAGCACGCCGAGCGCCGCGTCGAGCGACTTCAGTCCCTGGCCGTGGCTATTCTCGTTAGACATCGCCGGGCTCCAGAAGTGCGCGCAGTGGTGCAAGATCGCCCGCCACTATACCGGTTTCCGACTGGATGAAAAGACAGCGCACCTCGTTGCCCTCGAAGGCCCGCCTGCCGTCAACCGAGCCCTCATAATTCAGCGAAAGCGAACGCTGCGACCATTTGGCTTCGCTGATTCGCAAATTCAGGCGGTCTCCATCGTGCATTGGATGGCGGAATCGCGCCGAAGCATCCACCAGCCCGAGTCCGATGGAATTCAACTTTTGGCAAAGCGCTTGGTGCCCGCCAGCGGATCTCAGAAATGTGTGGAATGCCGCATCCATCCAGCGAAAAGCGTTGGGGTAAAAGACTATTCCCGCCGGATCGCAATCGCCGAATGTGATGTCGAAGACCTGCGTTGTCTGCATCCCAAAATTCCTCATAATGAAATGAATTGCATAATGTGCAATCCTAATATATCAATCCACGAACGTCGAGAGAAATTGGAGGACCCATGTCAAAGCTGTCCAGCATAGAAGTTCTCGGTGCGGGGCCCGCCGGGCTCTACACCGCAATCTTGATCCGGCGGCTGCTGCCCGATGTTCAGGTCCGTGTGACCGAGCAGAACCCAGAAGGCGCGACATTCGGCTTCGGGGTTGTGTTTTCTGATCAGGCCCTCGAATTCCTGAAGGCCGACGATCCCGAGACCCACGACCTCGTCACGCCGCATATGGTGCGCTGGCAAAACATGACGTTGAACCTGCCCGACGGGTCGGTGACCCTGGACGGGGTAGGCTTCACCGCCATCGGGCGTCTGCACTTGATCGAGATCCTGACCGAGCGGGCACGGGCATTGGATATCACCATCCGCTTCGGCACACAGATCACCGATGTCGAAGAACTCGAGGCCGATCTGGTCATTGGTGCGGACGGGCTCAATTCGCTGGTGAGAAGCAGCTTCGAGGACAAGTTCCAGCCCAAGATCGACCATTTCGACAATCATTTCGCATGGTTCGGTGCCACCATTCCCTTCAAGACGCTGACCCAGACATTCATCGAGACCGAATATGGGCCGATGAACGCACACCACTACCGCTTCACACAGGACCGCAGCACGTTCATTGTGGAGTGCCAGCCAGAGACCTATCGCCGCGCGGGCTTCGAATGCCTTGGCGAAGAGGAAAGCGCCAAGCGTTGCGCAGAGATGTTCTCGGATGTCTTGAAAGGGACGAAGCTTGTCACCAATAAATCAAATTGGCGGCAATTCCCAAAGCTCTGGTGCGAGAACTGGGTGGCAGGGAAATACGTGCTTTTGGGCGATGCGGTTCATACCGCGCATTTCTCGATAGGCTCGGGAACGCGGTTAGCTCTGGAAGACGCGATTGCACTTGTGCATGCTTTGGCGGCAGAGAGCGATATCGACACGGCTCTCGCCAACTATCAGAGCTATCGCCAGCCCATCGCGCGCAAGATCGTCGATGCGGCCAACACGTCGGCCCTCTGGTACGATAGTTTCGGCGACAAGATGCGGCTCGCGCCGATGGACTTTGCCTATGACTACCTGATGCGGTCTGGCCGCATGACCGAGGAGCGGTTGCACAAGACCGCGCCGCAGTTCGCCGCCGACTACGCGGCGCAACGAGCCGAGGTAGGCTGACCGCAAGGCTTTTCTGTTTTCAACGCACGTACATCTTGACCTGCGAGGACCCGGCCTGGGTCCCAGGCCGAAGGAGGAAGATATCATGTCACAGGTTAGGTCTCAAACCGCCACGCTCACCGACCCGGTCGCCGACGACGCGGCGGGCGCGCTGGAGATCGGGTTCGAAAAGGCGCAACACCGCAATTGCTCCGAGGTGCTCTGGCAAAATCTAACGCGGAACCCTGACAAGAGCGCCGTCATCGGCCCGACGGGCAACCTCAGCTACCGCGCGTTGATCGCCGAGGCCGCGCGCTGGGGCAACGCTTTCGCCCGCTCCGGATTGGCAAAAGGCGAGCGGATCGCCTTCTTTCTGGACGACACGCCGATCTTTCCGGCGGCGTTCTATGGCGCGGTGCGCGCGGGCTTTGTGCCGGTGCTTCTGAACATTCAGACCAAGCCGGAAGTTCTAAACTTTTTCCTCAAGGACAGCGGCGCGCGCCTTGCGTTGGTCGAGGCGGATCTGGCAGAGATTTTTAATACCGAGACCGTGGCCGGCACAGAGATGGAAACCCTGATCATCGCCAACGGCACCACTGATGCGACGACCGCCACCGAAGCAGACGCCTTCCTTGATGGTGCCGCCGATACGCTCGACGCCGCCGATACCGGACCCGACGACATGGCCTTCTGGATGTACTCTTCCGGCTCGACCGGGCGTCCCAAGGGCATCGTGCACCTGCATCACGACGTGGCATATATCAACCAAAGCTACGGCGATCATGTGCTGAAGCTGAGAGAAAGTGACATCTGCTATTCCGTGCCCAAGGCCTATTTCGCCTATGGTTTCGGCAATTCTCTGGTCTTCCCTGTCGCCGTCGGCGCAACAACGCTTCTGGTCCCGGGCCAACCGCGCCCCGAGACGGTGCTGAACGCCATTGAAACCTTCCGCCCCACAGTACTCTTCGGCTTGCCGACGCTCTACACCGCACTGTGTCGTGCCCCGGAAACCCATACGCGCGATCTGTCGTCACTGCGTCAGTCGATGTCGGCGGCAGAGACCCTGTCGGAGGACGTTTATACCGCGTGGAAAGGCAAGGTCGGCCACGGTCCCACCGAGGGTCTTGGGTCGACCGAGATGTTGCATATCTACCTGAGCAACCGGCTCGACGATCACCGTCTGGGCGCGGCCGGGGCGCGCGTCCCGGGGTATGAGCTGCGGCTGGAAACGCCGGAGGGCGACCCTGCCCAGCCGGGCGAAGAAGGCGTGATGTTCGTGCGTGGGCATTCCTCAGCACCAGCTTACTGGAACCGCCCGGACAAGACCCACGACACCATGCGCGGCGACTGGATCTACACCGGCGACCGCTTCGTCGAGAAGGACGGCTTCTACTACTTTCAGGGCCGGGCTGACGATCTTGTCAAAGTCTCTGGCCAATGGGTCTGGCCACTGGAAGTCGAGCGATGCCTGAACGAACACCCCGATGTTAGCGAATGCGCAGTTCTGGCCGAGCAACTGGACGACAAACGCACAGCCTTGCGGGCGGTCGTCAGCCTGGTGTCAGGGGTTGCCGACGACGATGCGCAGACGACCAAGCTGCGCGATTATATCAAGACGCATCTAACGCCCTACAAAGCACCGCGTCTCTTTGACTATCAACCCGACCTGCCCAAGACGGGCACAGGCAAAATCGACCGTCAGGCACTGATCCGCAAACCACAGACAGCCTGAAACACCGTACAAATAGAGGAACATACATGACACCGATAAAGACACTCGCCGCCGCCGCGCTGCTGGCCGCAGGCATTGCCCCCGCCACACAGGCGCAGGTGCAATCCTTTTCCACGTCGCCACAGGGCTCGGTATGGAACACCATGGCCTCGGTCATCTCGGGCGAGGCGCGTAAGAGCGCTGGGATGCGTCTCGTTGTCCAGCCCTATGGCGGCAACGCGCAGATGATGCAGGCCGTAAACGAAGCGCTGGCGGAATTCTCGCTCAATGACGTGAATGACGTGATCACGGCGGTCGAGGGCTCGGGCGACTACGACTCCGCCATGCCCAACCTGCGCATTCTGGCGCGGATCAATCCGTTCCCTGTGGGGCTTTACGTGAAGAAAAGCTCGGGGCTGACCTCGGTCGCTGACCTCAAAGACCACAGTGTGCCCTCGGGCTGGGATGCCTTTCCGATTGCACGCTCGCATATCTCGGCGGTACTCGCCGCCGGCGGGCTGAGCTGGGACGACGTTGAACAGGTGCCGGTGCCGGAATTAATCCGCGGCTCAGACGACATGGCCTCGGGCCGCGTCGACAGCGCTTTCTTTGCCGTCGGCGGCCCCAAGGTGGCCGAGGTCGATGCGTCGGTCGGCGGTGTCCGTTACCTAACAATCGAGGCCACTGACGAGACCCTGGCAAAAATCCGTGAAGTGCGCCCGGCCTTCTACTTCTCCGAAGTCACTCCGGCGCCGGTCCGTGTCGGCGTTGTTGAACCGATGATGTTCGTCACATGGGACAATGTCCTCGTCGCCGGCGCGCATGTTTCCGACGAACAGGTGCAAGCGCTGTTGGCGGTGCTTTTCGATGGGCGTGAAGCCATTGGCGCGGCCTACCCGCCGCTCCTGGCGTTGAACCTCGAGACCGCGTTCAAGGAATTTCCGGGAGTAGAATACCACCCCGGCGCGGTGGCCTTCTTCGCGGAACGCGGTGTCGAGATGTCCTCGAACCAGTAACGCAATGCCGGGGCGGCGTGTCCGCCCCGTCCATCAACCGAAAGGGCATGCTGTGGAACAGGACGAGACATCACCTCAGGTCTCGGGCGCAAGTGGCATCGTTGTCAACGCCTTAGCTGGTACTCTGACGATTGTCGCGGTAGCTCAGGCCGCGAGCGTGCCATCGCGGCTCGGATACTCCTATTACACCGAACAATTTCTGGCTCTGGTGCTGGGGCTGAGCCTGGCGATCATCTTCCTCGTCTCCGGGCAGGAAGCGGGTCGCGCCCGATCTGTTGCCGCCACGGCGCTCGACTGGATACTCTCCGCGCTGGGCCTCGGGTTGTCGCTGTACGTGATGGTTGCCTACCCCAGCCTGGTGTCGCAGGCAATGTCGCTGCCGTGGAATGCCCTGTTTGTGGGCGCTGCGCTGTTCGTGCTGGTCCTCGAATGCCTGCGCCGCTCAGTCGGCTGGACGCTGGTGATTGTGGTTCTGGTCATCGTCGGTTACGGCATGATCGGCCATCTTGTGCCCGGCGCGCTGCAAACCCGCGAGGTCGCGCCGCAACGGCTGGCGGTTTACCTCGCCTTCGACCCCAATGGGCTTCTTGGCCTGACGCTCAATGTGGCGGCAACTGTCGTCGTGGCCTTCGTCTTCTTCGGCCAGCTTCTGCTGCGCTCCGGCGGGGCGGATTTTTTCAACGACATCGCCATGGCCACCATGGGCCACAAGCGCGGCGGTGCGGCCAAGATTTCCATCGTCGCCTCGGGCCTTTTTGGCTCGATCTCCGGCGTCGTTGTATCGAACATCGTGGCCACCGGCGTCGTCACTATCAAGTTGATGATCCAGTCGGGGTTCCGCCGCACCACCGCCGGTGCAGTCGAGGCTGTCGCCTCGACCGGTGGCCAGATTGCGCCGCCGGTCATGGGGGCCGTTGCCTTCCTGATGGCTGACATACTGCAAAAACCCTATTCCGAGATCGTCGTCGCTGCCATCGTGCCCGCGTTGCTCTATTATGTCGCGCTATTCGTGCAGGCCGACCTTCAGGCCGCAAAACAGAACATCAAGCCGCTCGATCTGAAGGATACGCCGAAAACCGGCGCGGTTCTGTCGCACGGCTGGGTCTTTATCCTGCCCTTCGCGGCCATCGTCACGGCGTTGTTCTGGTTCAACCAGCCCGCCGAGACCTCGGCGCTCTGGGGTGGCGCGGTTGCCCTGCTGATCGGGCTGACTGTGGGCTACGGCAACACCCGCATGGCGCTGCGCGATCTTTGGGGCTCGGCGGTCGAGGCTGGCCGGTCGATCACCCAGATCATCATGATTTCGGCGGCGGCGGGATTTATCATTGGCGTGCTGAACGTCACCGGACTGGGCTTTGCTGCAACCTTCGCGCTGGTTGATCTGGGGAACGGCAGTATCTTCATACTGCTGCTGATCTCGGCCGTGGTCTGCCTGATACTCGGGATGGGGATGCCGACGGTTGGTGTCTATCTGTTGCTCGCCGTGCTGATCGCACCTTCGCTGGTGCAATCGGGAGTAGACCCCATCGCGGCGCATCTGTTCATCTTCTACCTCGGCATGATGTCGATGGTGACCCCGCCCATCGGCATCGGCGCCTTCTTTGCCGCCGCCATTGCCAGAGCCTCGCCGATGGCCACGGCTTGGGAATCCATGCGCTTCGGATGGACTGCCTATATCGTACCCTTCCTCTTTGTCTTTTCGCCTGGGCTTTTGCTGATCGGCGATCCTATAGAGGTCACAGTGGCCGTCACAACCGCCGTCATCGGCGTCTATGCGATCTCCGCAGCCTTCGTCGGCTGGTTCCATGGACCGGCTGGGCCGACTCGTCGGATATTGATCGGCCTCGCCGGGGTGGCGTTGCTGCTGCCGCCGGGTATCGGCGGCGCGCAGACACTGTGGATCAACGGGGCTGGCTTTGTGGCGCTCGCCTTGCTTTGGGTCATGCTCCGGGCGGATCGCGACGCTGCTCCCGGCTTAACTGAGAACGGACAGGGCTGAGACGCCCAAATTCTGAAATGAAAGGAAAAACACATGTCATTTGTCTTCACCCCTCCTACCCCCCCCAGTGTCGCCGTCGCGGGCAGCGATGATCGTCTGCCGGTGCGCCGCATCTTCTGTGTCGGCCGCAACTACGCCGCTCACGCCCGCGAAATGGGAAAGGATCCGGAACGTGATCCGCCGTTCTTCTTCACCAAGCCCGCCGACGCGGTGGTCGATACCGGGGTAACCTTGGCCTATCCGCCAGAGACCGAGAATTTCCACTACGAGGCCGAACTGGTCGCCGTCGTGGGCAAGTCTGGGCATAATATAGCCGAAGAAAACGCGCTTGATCACATCTGGGGCTATGCTATCGGCAACGACCTGACACGCCGCGATCTGCAATTGCACGCGCGCGAGAAGGGCCGGCCGTGGGACTGGGGCAAAGCCTTCGATCGCTCTGCCGTGATCGGCCCGGTGCATCCGGTCTCTCAAGTGGGCCACCTCCACAAAGGGTCGATTCGGCTGACAGTGAATGACGAATTGAAGCAGGACGCGGATCTTTCCGAGCTCATCTGGTCAGTGCCCGAGATCCTCTCGATTCTATCGCGTTCGATGGAGTTGCGGCCCGGGGATCTGATCATGACGGGCACGCCCGCAGGTGTTGGACCGCTGGTCGAAGGCGACCTCTGCCGGGTCGAAATCGAGGGTCTTGGCGCGATCGAGACTCCCATCGGCCCACGGGCCTGATCGGAAACGGAGATCGGAGCGGCACGTGACCTTCAGGAACCTACTTCTGATTAACTGTGGCAAGGCGGCCTTTGCCAGCAGCCCAGCTGAGCGGATCGGGACAATGCCGCCCAGCGAAATGGCGCGACACGACGATCTCGTCATCACAGGCTTCCGCATCACAAGGTTCCGCTCCGATCTGCGTGAAGAGGAACACCGTATGGTAAACCCCGACATGATAACGCGGCACAGCGGCAGGTCGGTTCTGTGGGGTCACGCACGATCTCCTCAAGACCGCCCGCCTCCCCAACTTCATGTCTCACTAAGGATATCCTCTTGACCTACCGACTGCACAACTTCTTTCGTTCGTCCACGTCCACCCGAGTTCGGGTCGCGCTGAACCTAAAGGGGTTGGATTACGACTACATCCCCTACGTCCTGCGCAATGGCGAGACATGGACACCGGATTACCTCGGGCGGAACCCGCAGGGGCTGGTTCCGACTTTGGAGCTTGAGAACGGGACGTCATTGACCCAGTCGCTTGCGATCATCGAATGGCTGGACGAAACCCATCCCGAACCTCCACTTTTGCCAGCGGACGCAATGGGACGCGTGCGGGTGCGCGCCTTGGCCTGTATGATTGCCTGCGAGATCCATCCCCTCAATAACCTGCGCGTGCTGCTCCGTCTCGGTGACCAATTCGGTGCCGATGAAACCGCGCAGAAGGCGTGGTTCACCCATTGGGTGACAACCACTTTCGATGCGCTGGAAGAGACCCTGCAAAACCCTGAAACCGGTCGCTTTTGCCATGGCGACACGCCTGGCCTGGCGGACGTGTGCCTCTATGCGCAGGTTTGGAACAACAGGCGCTTCGACATCGAACTGAATACTTGGCCAGTGATCTCGCGGATATTCGCCGAACTCGATGCGCTACCCGCATTCTCGAATGCCGCACCACCGAAACAGCCTGACGCGACCTGAACTCATATCCAGAAGGAGACATCCATGGACAACGCCATGCTACCAGAGGACACGCAAGAGCTACGTGCGCTTTACAAAGCGTTCGAGGCGAACCACCTGAACCCGCTCTGGACTCAGACAGGCGACTTGATGCCGGTGCATCCCAAGTCCAAAGCGGTGCCGCATGTGTGGAAGTGGGCGGACCTTCTTCCGCTTGCGGAACGCTCAGGCGAACTGGTGCCCGTGGGCCGTGGCGGTGAACGCCGCGCCATTGGCCTCGCCAACCCCGGTCTCGAAGGGCGCGCCTATATTTCGCCCACTCTGTGGTGCGCGATCCAGTATTTGTGCCCCGGCGAAAACGCGCCCGAGCATCGCCATTCGCAAAACGCATTTCGCTTTGTCGTCGAGGGCGAGGGCGTCTGGACCGTGGTCAATGGCGATCCGGTCCGCATGTCGCGGGGGGACCTGTTGTTGACGCCGGGATGGAACTTCCACGGCCACCACAACGTGGCGACCGAACCGATGGCATGGATTGACGGGCTGGACATCCCTTTCAGTCAACAAATGGATGTGGGCTTCTTTGAATTCGGCGCCGAGCGCGTGACCGACAACGCCACGCCGAATTTCAGTCAGGGCGAGCGCTTGTGGTGCCATCCTGGCCTGCGCCCGCTGTCCCAATTGCAGGATACGGTTAGCTCGCCCATCGGGGCCTATCGCTGGGAATTCACCGATCAGGCGCTGACCCAACAACTTCTGCTCGAGGATGAAGGCAACCCTGCCACAGTCGGTCAAGGCCATGCAGCGATCCGCTATACCAACCCGACCACGGGCGGTGACGTGATGCCCACGATCCGCTGTGAATTTCACCGCTTGCGTCCTGGCGTAGAGACGCCTGCACGCCAGGAGGTGGGGTCGAGTGTGTTTCAGGTTTTCGAGGGATCGGGTTCGGTCATTTTGGGCGACGAGGCGAAAAAGCTGGAAAAAGGCGATCTTTTTGTCGTGCCTTCTTGGGTGTCCTGGTCGCTTCAGGCGGACACGCAGTTCGATCTTTTCCGTTTCTCTGATGCACCGATCATGGAGCGGCTGCATTTCATGCGTACAAAGGTCGAAGGGCAGCAGTAATGCCGGGCAACGCAGCGGATCAAGCCGCGCGCGCGGCACTTCGAAAACGGCAGGGCAAAGGCGCGCGCTATGACGCGGCTTCGGCCCCGCATGACGACCTTTTGCTTGCGCGACGTGGCACCGCATTTTTTGCACGCAAACTCATGGAACTGAGCGATGCTGACCTCTATCGCCCCTCAGCTGCCGAAAGCGTCACTCGTGCCCATGTGGTCGCAGAGATCAGTTTCTCCGCACGCCGTCAGGCTTTATTGCTCGAAGCCCTCTGCAACGGACGACCTGACGAAATCCCAGCGGATCTGGTCCAGCAGTTTTCCGATCTGGATCTGGCTGCAACGTTGCCGCCGCATGCCATTCGCCACTTATTTCGCCATTCACAAGCCCACCTGAACGTATGCTGGCGTGATTTATCCGATGCGCAGTGGAGCGAGCCGCTGACCACGCCGGACGGACAGGACACTATGCCAAGTTCGCAGCCACGACGTCGCGCTGTCCATATCTGGCGTTCGGCCTTGGACCTTGGCAACGGTGCCAGCCTGCGCGACCTACCTGCGGAACTGAGAGATGAGTGCTCAAGTTCCTGACGACGTTTTCCATGACGGGAAATGCTTCCGTTTTCAAAACGACACGTGATCCGCTTTCTACTTCGGCGGGCGCACAATGACCTATATCGTACCAAACCAAATCGCGGTCCACCGGGTGGAAATGGCAACACAAGTTTCGAGCGATAACACATGTGTCTCTGCGGAAAATGCTTCGGTAATCCCTCCGAAATCTGGAGGTATTCATGAGTAAAATTGTTCTCGATAATGAACGAGAAGAGTTTGGTTAAACAATCGAAATATAACGAAGCCCAGATCACGCAGAACGCTTTTCGAAAACAAGCACTTGGACAAACGTGGCGAGGCCCTCCACTACCCGGCAATGTGAACCGTACCGGGTTCTCGCCCCTGAACAGATGCGGGATTTCTACGGCCTCAAAACGCCGTGGACCTAATCCGACGGTCACTCGCGCGAGGCACAAAGCCCTGACAATCGGCGGTCCCCACTTCCGAAACCCACGGGAATTCTGCGAGGCCACGGATTTGTTGTGGTTCAGCCATTGACGGCATTTCGCAATGCGGTTCACCCCATCTTGCACGGGGTTCAACTCAGGCAAATGCATCTCGCTCTGTTCGCGCCAGTGGCCGGGTCAAGTGCCTTTGGTCAGCGCATCCAAAGCCGCGAGCCGCGCCAACAGCGGGGCCATCTCGTCAATCGGGATCATATTGGGCCCGTCCGAGGGGGCATTGTCAGGGTCCTCATGGGTTTCGATGAACACGCCCGCAACCCCCACAGCCACCGCCGCGCGTGCCAGAACCGGGGCAAATTCACGCTGCCCGCCCGAAGTGGTGCCGTGGCCGCCGGGCTGTTGCACGGAATGGGTGGCGTCAAACACCACCGGATACCCGCTCCGCGCCATGATCGGCAGACCACGAAAATCGCTGACCAACGTGTTGTAACCAAACGAGGTGCCCCGGTCACAAAGCATAATCCGCTCATTACCGGTCGAGGCAATCTTGGCAGCAACATGTTCCATATCCCAAGGCGCAAGGAACTGGCCCTTTTTCACATTCAGCGCCGCACCGGTTTCGCCTGCTGCCAGCAATAGATCGGTTTGACGGCAGAGAAAGGCGGGAATTTGCAACACATCCACTGCCTCGGCCACAGGTGCGCAATCTTGCGGCAGATGCACATCCGTCAGAACCGGACAACCGAACTCCTCCCGGATAGTCGAGAGAATACGCATACCTTCGTCCATCCCCAACCCACGCGTTGATCCAAGCGACGACCGGTTGGCCTTGTCATAGCTGGATTTGAAGATGAATTGCGTGCCCGTGGCGGCGCAAGCCTCGGCGATCCGTTCGGCAAGCATGCGGGCATGATCAAGGCTTTCAAGCTGGCAAGGACCGGCAATAAGGAAAAATGGCGCATCGCCGCTTGCACGTACGGGGCCGATGTCAAAGGTCTTGAAGGTCATGTTGCGCGTCCCTGTGGCGGCCGGATCATGGCCGCAACCTAATGTGCTGCTGCCTGCGCTGCAACATGCTCTGGTCCGCCCATTCCGGGTGTGGGCGCGGTCTTTCGCTTTTTTCTTGGTTCAAATATTCGACTCCCATCGCACCCGTCCCGCCCTCTGGCTTGCCAGTCTACCGTGCCACCCGGACGCATCTGCGACGCCGTCAGGCGGCGCAATGCCTCGGGTCTTTGCCATCCGAGATTGCAAAAGCGCGCAACCGGGCTTGATA